>Ga0265306_10000284_pt1 | contig 23201 bp, 21 predicted proteins | sample Helome_3_FD_192493 | JGI IMG/M metagenome (GOLD analysis project Ga0265306, IMG submission 192493) | Marine sediment microbial communities from subtidal zone of North Sea - Hel_20160420 (Illumina Assembly) | ecosystem: Environmental > Aquatic > Marine > Subtidal zone > Sediment ... | reverse complement strand
TCCTAATTTTGCGATGAACGTTTGCAAATCCTTATCGACATCGGCCGGCAACTCCGGGGCTTCATAGGTTGCCAAAATTTCTTTAACCTTTTTATTGGCTGTTCCCATGCTCTGGGGGGATCCGCCGGCCTGCCAGGTTACAAAGTCGTCACGGTTGGATAAGCGGGGTTGATAAAATTCGGTTCTAAAATGGTCGAAGGTGTGGTCTTTGTCCAGAAAATGACCCCCGGGCCCGACCGCCTTGATAACATCCAGAGCCAGGGTAGCCGGATTGACTTCAATTGCTCTCTGGATTCTTTTCACCATCCCGCACATTTCGTCATCGATGATAAATTTTTCATAGGACATGCAATTAAAGGATTCCAGGATGCCGGCACTGTGCAGCACAAAATTGACGCCGCAGACCAGGGCCATTAAAAGGCTCATCATGGACTCATAAGAAGCCTGGGCATCAGGTAATTTGGCGTCGCAAACCGCCCCACCGCCTCGTGCCGGCAATTTGTAATAACGGGCCATCTGAGCCGTCGCCGCAGTATTGATGGCCATTTCGGGCGAGCCGATGCTCAACGTGCCGTTGCGCATCTCGGCATTGGAAGATGCACCACCGAAGATTACCGGCGTGCCCTCGCGTATCAGCTGGGTCAGTACAATTCCAGCTAGAACCTCAGCGTTCTGGAGGGCCAGATTTCCGGCCAGCGTAACCGGCCCTGTTGCCCCGGCGATCGCCAATGACGTTATCAGCGCTGGTTGACCGGCTGCAGCATATTCCATCAGGGCCCCCAGCATCCGGGCATCGTATTTCAGGGGTGTCAGCGGTCCAATGATACCGATGATTCCAGGAGCTGACTCAATTTGATCCCGACTTCCGAACAGGATGGCCGCCATTTGAATACATTCTTTGGCGGCCCGGGCTCCCATGGTGCTGCCCATGAAACATTTATCCGAATATTTCACGGCGGTATAAGCCATATGGGCATGGCGGGTCTCATAGGGCACATCGGTGGGTTCGACGACCGTACCGCTTAAAATATCCTGGTTGGCGCTGGCACCGGTTAATTTGACAAAGTTTTCAAAGTCTTTCAGAGTTGCTTTGCGCCTGCCGCTTTCAAGATCAGTGACAAAAGCAGCACCGTAACCGGGGGTAAAGACCGTGTTGCCGCCGCCGACCACAACATTGTTTTGCGGGTTGCGAGCATGCAGGGTAAAGCGGCGGGGCGCTTTTTGAATTTGTGCTTCGACCAGCTTGGATTGGAAAAAGACACGCTGGCCGTCGACTTTTGCGCCCCCTTTTTTAAGCACCTCCAGAGCCGGCGGATAGCCAAAATCCAATCCAATTTGTTCCAGAATCCGCAATGAGGTTGCATGAACCTTCTCAACCTGAGTTTTGGTCAAAATTTCAAAACGGTGCATTCCGTTTATCCGTTTACCTTTTCAGCAAAATTTTAAGACCTATTATTGAGATATGATGTTCAAGTCAAGCGAAAAGACGGATAACACCTGTTTTATAAAATAGAAGTATTACTTTAAAGATTTGACAAGTAATATTACCTGTAATATGTTTTATATAAAATTAGGGGAAAGGTAATATTTATGAAACCATTAAATTTTTCAATCACCATTAACCTCTCACTCACTTTCAAAGAAGATAAAGCAAGCATCAATATTGAAAATGTCAATCTAATGCCGGCTGTCATTTCATTGCCGGTCCGCTTAAATTCCCGGAACAGCAACGCTTCGTCCAGGACCAAGAAAAAGACAATCCATGCTATCATCCTGCAAACGGCCAAAAAGTACGTGTTAGATTCCGGCCAAAACAAGTTTACCGGTGCGAAGCTTTTCAATCTATCCCTCGTGCAACACCCCAGCTTAAAACGCAACACATTTGCAGCGCAGGTGATTGCAGCTGCACCCAATCACCCCTCTCACCGGCACTCCTCGAATCGCAAGGATTATTTTACCTACCTGGGTAAGGGTTGTTACAAACTGAACCAAAAGTATCTGGGCATTCCTGCAGACCAGATATTGCCTCCTTCAGATCGGGTTCGGGACCATGTCAAGCGCAAATATATCGATCCTGCCAAAAAAGCCGGTAAAAAAAGTTTGTCCATACGGGCCGGCAACATTCACAGGGAGCTCGGATTCTTACGGCGCATCCCGGTCGTCTGTTCGGCACTCAGGTCCCGAAAATTTCAAAAAAATTGTGGCATCGAACTCTCTTATATCGACGGCCACAACAATACCACAACGGCAACATTTACCTATCGACTTAACAAAGATTAGCCCCATCACATCTCATCCACTGCAATTGGAGGGCGAACCAAGCCAACAACTCATCACGATTCTTTTCCTCGAATCTCGTCATAATTCAGCCGGTAATCAAATGTTTATCCTTTTTGATTCAATCAACGATTTCGGGTTTCGGTGGGCAAAATAATTGCCTGATAAGAGGGAATTCGCAAAATCTTGCGTGGAAAAAATCGAATCGCTTTAGGTGGCGATGAGGCTTAGTTAGATAGGCTCGATTCTACCCCGACATGCCACTTGTGCAAAAACTTCCGCAAAGTCAATTGCTCGTTGACGGTTGCAGACAATTAACCGATCGAAACCTCACCAACTTTTGTTCTTTCTCATCCCAGAGCTTCAACCGCAGGCAGCTGAGACTTTTACGGAACGTAAGCGGGGCAACTGTTTCTAAAGCCGGCGTTTCATTGTAGCAGCATTGTAAATTATAATTTGGAATCCGAGCGCGAAGATGGTGAACATGGTGCAACCCGATACTACCGGTAAACCACTGCAACACTTTAGGCAGTTTATAGTATGAGCTGCCTTGCAATGATGCGGTCATCGAATCCCATTGGTCATGACGCTTCCAGCAAACGCCTTCAAACTGATGCTGAATATAAAACAGCCAGGTGCCAATCATACCCGCCATAAAAATTACCGGAAACTGAATCAATGCATACGTCTTAAAACCGATGGTCAGACTGGCGACCACGATGATGGCCATAATTGCGGCATTTGTGATGATGACGCTATAGTGCTGGCGTCTTCGCGCGCCTTTATGCGGGTATCGGTAGGATACTAAAAACAGATAGGCGGGGCCCAAACCCAAAAGCACAAAAGGATTTCTATAAAACCGGTACCAGAAACGCTTTAGTTTGGACGCCGCCATAAACTCATTTGTTGTTAACGTCCACACATCGCCATTTCCCCTGCGATCAAGGTCACCGGCAGTGTTATGATGTATCCCATGGGATTTGCGCCATTCTTCATAGGGCGTGAAGGTTAATATCCCACACACATATCCCAGAACAGTGTTGGCCTTGCGGGAAGCAAAAAATGATTGATGCGCACAGTCATGGAAAAAGATAAAAATACGCACCAGCAGGCCGGCGGCCACAATGGCCAGGCCCGAAATGACCAGGTAGGAATAGCCTGCTGTAAGACTTAAATACATCAAAATACACACCAAAAAATAGGGAATGAAGGTGTTTGTAAGCTGCCAGATGGCCTTCCGAAGATGAGATCGTTCGTATCTTCTAATGGTGTGGTACCAATCTGGTTTGGTCCTTTTAATTGTTGTTGAGACAAAACTATCAGGCATTTCGTGCCTCCTTGAATTCAAAGCCCGGCAGGTTTGGCAGTTTTCAATTTTTTAAGAGAGCCAGGGCTTCATCGAATTTTTATTCCATTTCATTTCTTTCAGCTTCAGAGAACATGCATCCGAAATTTTCTAATCAGGTCAAGAGTTATTGCGCGGGCCCTTAAATTTCTAAATATAAACCAAGACCGATGCGCCTAAGAAAAGAATCTGCTCCATATAGAGATGCTAACATGTTGAAACCTCTTTTCTCCATCTCAATACGGACCTCAATCCTTCCTGTGCGACCCTTTTCCCTTGGAGCTCGTCGAAAATGGCAAAATTTAAAGCATTTATTACATCAATGTTCCTCTCCTTCTGGTTGGTAAAAGGTACAAGATTAAGAGTTTCACGGAAAATGGCTTTAAATTCAAGTATCCGATCTTCTGTAAACACCTTTTGAAGTATTTCGTATGGTTTTTCTACGAAACCGACTTCATCGAGACGCCTTTCGATGTAATTTAACGTTCTGGGCGTAACCTTAAACCCCAAAATCTGTTCCAGGTACATCTCAACAGTAAGCGCTAATGGTTTCTGACGGGCCTCATTCTCGTCAATATCAATTGAGCCGGGCTCAACTACAAACGGAGTCTCTTGTTTCCCTTTAAGTTTGGCGGTCTTCTTTCGACTGTGAGATTCTGCCAGGCGACATAAATCCTCTGCCTGAAGAGCGGCGACCTGAAGGTAGGCGCTTAAATTATAGAAGCCTGTGTGTATATACTCGGGGAGAGCTACGCCATTTCGACTGCGCATGTACCTGTATTTGTGATCAATTTCACCCCACGCCTCCTCGAGAATCGTCCTCAATTGGAACTCGAACTGAAGATCTTCCAATCCAGAAGGCGCATCTGAATTCTCGCCCAACTCTACCTGGTAATGAATTGATGAGTATCCGCTATATGTTAGATTCATGCCATCTGATATCGACTCGCCTGGGTCAACCGGGAGGATGAAGGATCTCTTTTGATCGGGTCCTTTTACAAAATGCAAGATTTTCTCATCGGACAAAAGCCCAAGATATGCCTCGACTTTCCCGATATCTGAAAGACGCAGGCAGATTATCCTAACGCCTAATAGATCGCTAACTCTCGCCTGATAATTTTTTTCCGTAATTGGCGGTGCTCCAGCCTCAAGCGCTTTATTCTGCTTATCAATTTTCTCAATAATTCTTAACTCATCCTTGATGCGATATATAATTGTATGCAAACTTTCCTTTGGTGATGAAGGATCGTCGCTGATCAGATGAACAATGTATTCTGCGAGCCTCTTATATCTTTCTTTTTCATTCAAAAACGAAATTAGAATGGCTTCCTTTTGATATTCAATCATGCATTAAAATCTCCAAAAATACAAATTTGTTCTGAAATTAGTAGCGCCCCCTGCCGCGTCTGTCTCCACGTCCTCCTCTGTCTTTACCTCTACGGTCGTCAGACTGAGAGCGAGCTTCATTGACGGTAATCGTTCTTCCTTTAAGAGCCTGTCCATTTAAAGCAGCGATTGCAGCCTGAGCCTCTACTTGTACGGGCATCTCCACGAACCCAAAGCCTTTTGACCGACCACTTTGTTCATCCTTGATAACAATTGCGGACGCGACCTGCCCGAAGGCCTCAAAAGCGTCGCGCAAGTCTTCTTCAGTGACATTATATGATAGGCTGCCAATAAAAATTTTCATTTTAATCCCCCGTAACCAACCGTTTGAAGTTTTGGGTGCGCCAACCTTAAAATCACTAAGCTACCGCGCGCATACAGTTAAGCAACTCGTTGACTGCAACGGTTGCTATACCGGAATTGATATCGGACATGGCGTAGGGAATGACCAACTGGTTGTTATGAATTAACGCACCGCAGGAATAAACAACGTTGGGAACATATCCCTCGCGCTCTTTCTCATGCGGGGCAAGCAACGGCTCATCCAGGCGGGCGATGATTTTTGTTGGATTTTCAAGATCAAGCAGTATGGCGCCGATGCAATACTGACGCATGGGCCCGACACCGTGGGTGAGCACGATCCAGCCTTTATCGGTCTCCAGGGGGGAACCGCAGTTGCCGATCTGCATGAATTCCCAGGGATATTCAGGCTCCTGGATGATTTGAGACTCATGCCAGAAATGGATATTGTCTGAGAACATGATATGATTGTTTTCACCGTCCTGGCGCGAGAGCATGGCATAGCGGCCGCCGATTTTCCGTGGGAAAAGCGCCATGCCTTTGTTTTGTACGGCTTCACCGTTGAGCGTTAAAATGTTGAATTTGATGAAATCCTTTGTTTCAATCAACTGCGGCAAAATTGTAACGCCGTTATAGGCAGTATAGGTTGCGAAATAGACGACCTCACCGTTGTCATTGAAAAATTGAACAAAGCGGGCATCTTCAATGCCTCTGCTTTCGTTTTTGGAAACCGGAAAGATCACCCGTTCGGATATGCGGTGATCGGCGTGAAAACTCACCTCATAATTGGAATCCGCAAGCCAGCGTATGATCTGGAAAGTTCTGTTTTGGATCGACTCAGAAAATTGCGGTTTTGCGCGAAGTACTCTAATTTTTTCAATTAATTCATTATAAGTAAAATCTTCCGGCACCTGATTAAGAACATATTCGGTTATCTCATCGCTGGCCCCCATCTCGTTAAGCTTGCGCTGGAAAACAGTGCGTTTGTAAACAGGGTCTAATTGGAGATCCGGCGTTTCCACAAAATCACTGATCGGGTCGAAAAGGAACATATTGTGCCGGTCAAGGACGCCGCTGCGAAAGACAATTGATGAAACATGGCCGTCGCCGGTTGCCCGTAAACTCATGACAAAGCGCAAGCTGCCATTGTTCAGATGTCTCTGATCAGGATGGGGGACGATGGAAGGGTTGAAAAGGGCGGCTGATTCAATGGCGTACTCTTTTGTAAAGTAAGCTCCGATCAGAGCCCTTTTAACATCGCTGAGCATTGCATCCCGGGGAAGATAATCTTTCACCTCATTTAGATGCCGCTTAAAAATGTGTCCGATGTCTTCGTGTCTTTCGGAAAAGTCATTCATTATTTGAGTAATTAAATTTTTGGCCGCTGTTTCAGGCATGCTCATTATCCGCTGAATTATTTTAACTATACGATGCCTGTCATCGGGAAGATGAAGAAGGGTGATTACCCGTGAAGTATCCCCTACCATCTTAATTGCTTTTCTTTCAACTTTCGGCTTTTGAAGCTTTTTTGCCTGCATATCATTGTGTCCTTAACGTTGATTGAAATTTCATGTTGTGCATCGAAAGCCTGTTCATCAGGGCAGATTTTTCATTTATACCGCCTTCCATAATAGTGTTCCGATATACGGAAGTGGGGCATAAGGGGTTGTAGAAAAAACGTTTGAATATCGGAACGTTTTTTTGACAACCACTATAAGCCTATCTTCGAAAGCGTATCTGGATCAGTTCATGAAACTAAGGGCAGCTTACTCGGTCTGCTTTCAGCTTAAAAGGATAATCTACAACGGCGGACGGGAATCCGAAAGGCAAGCCGATATCAGATCATCGATCACAGCTGTGCCGGCGCACATAACCGTATCCGCACCGCCCCAGTATATTTTTACCGTACCATCAACTTCCGGAACAGCACCGCAGGTAAAGACAACATTGGGGACATAGCCAGTTACCTCCCAAGGATCCTCAGGCTGCAATATCCACTGATCGGAAACGCCGAGGATGTTGGCCGGATCATCAAGGTCATGCAGGGCTGCGCCGAGTCGATACACTGTTCCAGACATCGTCTTAAAAACCCCATGGTAAATATGGAGCCAGCCTTTGTCGGTTTTAAATGGCGGTGCACCGGGCCCGATTTTCATTTCATCCCAGTGATAGGCCACCGGCTTCATGATCACCCGGGAACCGCCCCAGTGCACGAGGTCGGGAGAATAGGAAATCCAGATCGACCAGGACGAAATTTCGGAATGCGGCCGGTCCAAACGCACATACCGATCGCCGAACTTTTCAGGGAAAATGACCACGTTGCGCAGGTCGGCCTGGGTGATCAGCGCAATACGTTCCACTTTTTCAAAGTCCCGGGTGCGCGCCAGGGCAATCCGCACGCCGTGACGGGAATAGGCGCTATAGGTCAGCAAGTAATCATTTTCTACCAGGGAAATCCGCATGTCTTCGACTCCGAACGCTTCATATTCGGCAAAAACATTGTCCGTTGCAGGTATCAGAAAGGGTTTGGGATGAACCGTAAATGAAAAACCATCCTTGCTGTCGGCCCTGCCGATAATGGAGCGCCCGTTTAGCAGATGCGACCTGAAAAGCATAATGTAACGATCGTTGTGTTTGACGATGCCCGCATTGTGAACTGTAGCTACTGGATACGGTACATCCTTTCTTGTCAGGATGGGGTTTTTTTTACAACGTGTTATTATTGGATTATGCGTTTTCATATGGGTCTGTCCTGTTAAATCATTTCAATATTTCAGGCGCCCGGTACCGGCTATCTGTTTCAGATTTTTCGAGGCCATTCTACAGTCTTTCAGAGTCAAGAATCATTTCATAGACTTGTATGTATTCATTGATCATGCGGTCGACTGTGAAATGCCGTTCAACATGGCGACGACAGGTTGCGCGGTCAGTCTCTTTAATACGTGCAACCGTCGCTATGGCCTCGTCCACGTTGTTGACCAAAAAACCACTTTTGCCGTTTTTGATAAGTTCAGGCATGCTGCCCCTGTCAAAGGCAATCACGGGCGTCCCGCAGGCCATGGATTCGATAACGGACAGACCGAAGGGCTCATCAAACTGGATGGGGTGCAATAGCGCGCAAGCTTTGCCGAGCAGCCGGTTGCGCTCAGCTGGTCCGACGCTGCCGGCATAAATCACCTTGTTGTTGTCGATGTGAGGGGCCACATATTGGTCATAGTAAGCCTGGTCCTGGATAATACCCGCCAGTATCAGCTTTTTATTGCAGGCCCTGGCGATTTCAATGGCCTGTCGGGCTCCTTTGTCTTTGTGAATGCGCCCAAAAAAAAGCAGCGTATCATCCTGCTGGGACTGAAAATCAAACTGCTGGATATCAATACCGTGATGAATGGTTTTGATATAATCAAGATCCGGCGATCGGTCGGCATCGCTGATGGAAACATAAAAGACTTTGCCGCTGTATTTTTTGTAAACGGGTAGAATCCCGGGCGATGAAAAACCGTGAATGGTGGTCACCACCGGGGTGGTGGTAAGGCCGGTGTAGGTCAGTGGCAGATAGTCAAAGTGGTTATGGATTATGTCATACCCATCGGCATTCTCAAAGAGTTCTGAAATGTGCAAGCACTCCCAGACTTTTGGTATGAGTGAGCGATCTTCTTCATAGCCCTGCGGGCAAACGGCATGCAGCGTGCCGCTGGTTTGCGAATCCGCGGTTGCAAACAAGGTAACATCATGACCGCGCGATACCAGCCCCTCGGTCAAAAGGGACGCCACGCTCTCCCAGGGGCCGTAGTGACGTGGCGGCGTGCGCCAGGCAATGGGTGAGAGCATGGCGATATGCATAGCTGATCCTTCTGTTAATTGGTTTGCCGGGACGACGGCTGCTTTAAAATCTCGTCGGCATAAAGCTTTTGCAATGTCATCAGCGAAAGCAGCCAGGCAAGGGAGGACTCGGCGCCTTCATTCTGATTGATGCCGTCGGCCATCAACCCATCTCGGCAGCCGCCGGTCTTGGGATCATAGAGCGGCAAGTTGAGGTCGTTGTCTCCAAGATACCAATTAAAGCACATGACCGCCTTCTCAAACCAGGTATGGTCCCGGGTGACATTAAAGGCTTCCACACAAGCTTCGACCATGGCATTGGCCTCGACGGGCTGCTGGTCAAAACGGGCTCTGGCGCCGCCTCGTTCATACCATCCGTTGCTGCCGATGGGCACAAAGTGATTGTCTTCGGTTTGGATGGCAATCAGCCACTTGAGGGAGTTGAGTCCCATGTCGATCATGTCGTTGCGCTGCAATCGGTGGCCGGACAGCAGCAGGGCATGCGGCAGTTTGCCGTTGGCATAGTTCAAAGCGTTTTCAAGCCAGGGCCAATCGTCGGTTGCATTGTTTTTAAACTGATCGAAAAGCCTGTCGGCAAGAGCGTCCCGGATTCTGCGCACGTCACTGTCGCCGGAAAATTTATGAAGGTAGGCATGCATGCCCACCAGGGAAAAAGCGATGGCGCGGGGCGAATGAAAATTTTCTGCAGCTCGCAGTGCCTTTTTGAAAAGGGTCGTGCACATTGCGAGATGCCCGGAATTTTGAAGAAAAGCCACCGCTTTGCCAAGGCTCCAGAGCGATCTGCCATGCGCATCCTCGGACCCGATCTCCTCCAACCACTGCCGCGAATAAGTCATGAAATTGCGAAAGCGCCCATTTTTTTCATTATAGGCATACAGAAGAAATCCGAGATAATGACCGCTGAGAAAATCAAGCCCCAAGCCGTTTGTTGGCAGGTATTTTTGACCCATGGCGGCAACCAGTAGCGCTCTGGCATTATCATCGGTGCAGTAGCCATGGGTGCGATCGGGAATGGTATAGTTGGCATGTTGCAAGATGCCGGTATCATCGGTAAAGGCTTTCAGGTGATCGAGCTTCATCTCCGGCAGCTCGAAATGCGTGATGGCCTTGATGTTTTCAACATAGGAATGCCGGGGACGGGGTTTCCGGGTGCGGTTTTGCCGCACTTCACTGAAAACCTGGAGGTATTTTCGGGATACCTCCTTCCAAATTGCTTGACGACCGAATGTATAGGCTTTTTTGCGCATAGCGTGCCGTTCGACATCGTTGTCCAAAAGTCCGATAATTTGTTCCGCTATGGCATCCGGATTGCGGAAGGGTACGATTCGGCCCCGGCCTTCGGCAAGCATCTCGGTGGCATACCAGTACGGTGTCGAAATGACGGCTTTGCCTGCACCCATGGCATAGGCAAGGGTCCCGGAGGTAATCTGGGCTTCTTCAAGATAAGGGGTTACGTAAATATCGGCGATGCCGAGAAACTCACACAACTCTCTTAGCGCAACAAAACGATTTTGAAAAATGACATGTTTGCCGATATCGAGTGTGCGCACGAGCTGCTGCAGCATGATACGGTATGCATCCCCATGCAACTTTAGAATATGCGGGTGTGTTGCGCCCAGGATAATATAGACCACATCAGGGTGTTTTTTTATGATCGCCGGAAGCGCTTGCAGCACATTTTCGATGCCCTTATTTGGGGAAAGCAAGCCGAATGTGAGCAGCACCTTTTTGCCTTCCACCCCGAACTTGTCTTTGTAGAAGCTTGAATCAATAAAGGGCGTATCCGGAATGCCGTGATGGATAAAGGCAATTTTCTCCTCGGACACCGCATAGATATCTTTTAGGAAATCAGCGGCCTTACGGCTCATCACCACCAGTTTATCGGACAGATCGGCTAGCTTGCACATGACGTCACGATATTCCGGGGCGGGATCTTTCAAAATCGTATGCAACGTGGTCACTACCGGCATGCGCAGATCACCTAATAGTCTCAGCAGGTGGCTGCCGGCCGGACCTCCGAAAAGACCGTATTCATGCTGCAAACAGACAATGTCCGTCTGACTGATATTGAGAAATTGAGATGCGACACTAAAATCGGTCAACTTGTTCTGGTTGACCTCAAAGCGCACTTTTTCCGGATATGGATATCCCTCAGGTTTGTCATTCATGGCAGCCGCCCAGCAGTAAATATCGGGGGCTTCGGCTGATAAACCTTCAACCAGATCCGTGGTGAAGGTTGCGATACCGCACTGGCGGGGCAGATAGCTGCCGATTACGGCAACCGAGTCGATTCCCTCATAATACTTAATAACAGATGTCATACCCGCTACCTTATATATTTTTTTGCTTCCGTTTCAGCTGAGGTGTTTGCTTGCCTTTTTTCTGCTGTTCTCGTTTGCCTTTATCTCTTTTTCCCTTGTCGCCCATCTTATCTCCTTTTCCGATAATGTCTCGGGATAGCCGACCGGGCGCTGTAGATGCCATTCCGGGCGCAGCATTCGACAACATCTTTCTAAGCCCCTCTCCCGGCACGCTTTCCTTCTGCGAAAGGAGATGGGCCAAATCACCCAGAACGTTGCGGCGCTCAGAGAGGATTTTGTGCACGCGCTGATGGGCCTCCTCGATGAACCGGGCGATTTCTTCGTCTATTTTCGCGGCTTTGGCTTCACTGTAATTTTTACCTGAAGCAAAACTTTCCGTGATAAACATCGGCTGCCGGTAAAAACGTACAATTTTTGAAATTTGATTGAGCGGCCGACTGCTAGTCAAAGGCGCTTGATGGAAATCAGGAAAGATATTTTGTCAAGCCCCGCATGGCATTTACAATATCTTGGATTGCCTCGTGCATATCGAAGCTGGCAAATTGTCACCTCATCGGTTTTAACAGGTGATTATCGCAATAAGAAACGGAAAAGGGGTTATGAAACGGCTTTTTTTATTTCTCAGCAATATTTCTGCTGCTGTTTTTAATTAGGTTTTCAACTTGGTTGCGATGTTTTCTAATTTCTATTTCCGCCCAATCACGCTCGACAATTTGGGCGATGCTTTCCGCAATAGCGGAGATCAGATTTTTTACCTCTTTAAGAAATGGCTTCTCCTCAAGCTCTAGTTTTTCTTCTAAATAACACACTTCCAGGGTGCCAATCCGTTCATTATTCAACTTGATATCTTGCGACAGCTTCCATTTGGTGTCCTTAAAATTTTTTGTTGTAAACTCGTAGCGATCAAACAAAATACGCGCGCAGGTAATTTCAGGGTATTCAATTGCCGGAGGGATGAAATCGACAACTTCCTGGAGGACATCATCCAAGGAAAAGCTTGTGCCAGCCCTGAGGCTTGAAATGTCATAGAGGCAGTTTAACTCTTTTATTCGCTCTCTGAGTCTTTGAGAAACCTGCTCCAGTTTCTCATCAGCACGTGTGCGTTTTTTAATATCCCTTTTCAGTTCCTCATTAATTTTCATTAGGCTTATGGTGCGCCTTAGATGGCTGTATCCCAGCAATTTGCGCTCGTCATTAAACTCCTTTTCCTTACGCACATATTCAAGAACTTCACTTTCTAATTGATTGATGCGTTGCTCCAGTTCCTTGTACGTCGGTTTTTGAATCATGAGAATAGCGCCTCTGGTTACCAAAATTATTCGTAATGTTTTTTAGTCGTCCAGCATATGCAGGGGAGACAGCATTCACGAAAAAACTAATTTTTTTAATTACTCTCAGATAAGGGGGGCCGATCATCAAAAAACAGTTCAGAATTGTTATCTAAGCTGCCATTGAATAGATTTGTCACTTCTTTGGCCATCATTTCTACCCAGGAATAAATGGGGAAAAAATCATCGGATCGTAGTTCTGAAATCAAATCCTTTTGCCCCTTTTTAATAGCTGCACGGATTATATCACCATCGTAAGACACTTCGTACATCAGCGAATAAATTTCTTTGGCGTGATCATAATATTCACTTTTGCGCAATTTTGGCCCGATTACGGCAAATTCTTTGATTGATAAACGATTTGCATCTTCATCCAGCGATATATCGTATCTGTGAAGCATAGTATCCTCCTTTTTATTGCCCCCTGTGGCAATTGCTATCTTGTGAATCTGTACTTGATACATTACAAGTATGGAGACAGTCTTCTCGGGAAAAGGTCTAAACAGGTGAGGTATTGATAAATTGTTGTTTAAAATCTTATTGCAAAAAAATTCAAAGATGTACAAGCTTTTAAAAACGAGCACTTAACCAATTTTGACTATGCATAAAATAATTACGAAACCATAAATTGTCAAAATCGACTTTTTGTTTGATTGCAGACATTCGTTATTTTAGAAAAAATGGGGCTTTCACGGCTGATGCAGATGCACTTCGCCCGATGTCTGCAGATTTTTGATCTCATCCTGAAATTTGTCTGAATTCTCTTCGGGCCTTATCTTATCTTTATTCAGTTTATTTTGTCTTTTTTCCTCTTGTTTGAGCTTCCTTGCTAATTCTTTTCTACGCTTTTTAAATGAAGTATGTGATTTCGCCATAATGTGTCACCTCGAAGGCCGTTATTCTTGATAGTGATGAACAGAACCGGAATTTGGCCGGAATTTTTTTAGGGCTCAAGATCTGGGTATTTTGGATAGGACTGAAACTGATCAAAAAGAAACAAAAGGGCACCCCTCTATATTCGAAGAATGCCCTTTTTACTCGAAATTAAAATTTAAATCACAGAGACATTTGCAGCGGCAGGACCTTTTTGGCCTTGCTCTATGTCAAAGGAAACTTGGTCGCCCTCATTGAGGGATTTAAAACCGGCTGCATTGATTGCTGAATGATGAACAAACACATCCGGTCCGTCTTCCTGCTCAATGAATCCGAACCCTTTTCGGTCATTAAACCACTTAACAGTTCCATTAGTCATAATAACATTCTCCTTTCTTAAGATTTTCAACTTCGCCAACTGGAGGATGCCACTCTGACAAATGGATTGTTCCTTCAGAAAGAAATCGCCCCGCCAATTTAAGGCGAGGCCATGTTGAATGGATATACAATAATCCATCCTTGAGCCAATAGCAAGCTAATTATCGTTTTTTCATAAAAATACTCAAATTTCGGTGTATCTTCGATTTGAGATAGACTTAATTATGTATATTTTTTTTGTTGATTTTTGCGATCATTCACACTAATTACATGCGGCCTGTTCAATCTTGCCGATAAAAGATCACTACAAGTTTGCTGAAAGATGAAGAGAATGGTATCGACGCTTTTCTCCTTCGGGGCCCTTTTTATATCAGCCCTGTTTTTTCTGATGGGCGATAAGGAAAGAATCACGATTATTCAGCCGGCGGAGCAGGTCCATTTTGCGCCCATGAAAAATACGTCATCAGTTGCAATGGTGCTCGACCCCCGGACGGATGCTGAGAAAGATAAAGGAACCCATTAAAAAAACCTGCTGACTCTGTGGCATCAGTTGACGCCTAATCATCGCAACACAAGAAACCGAAATTATGACTTGACAAAATAGGGTTGCATTTGTGTATACGCCAGGATATTTCAGGCGGCGTTCAAAGTCACGCACGTTCTTAATAGGCAAACGAATCAATGAGTGAACCGATCCCTTTTAGCGAAACAAAGTCCGCAATCGTCCAACACGGTCGACCCTTTATCAAGATGCACGGGCTGCGCAACGATTTTATTATCGTGGACGGGCGCTGCAAACCATTCCGGCCTTCTACTGAACAGATCGTCAGAATTTGCGACCGGCACGAAGGTGTGGGCGGCGATGAACTGGTGGTTGTCGAACCACCGCGAAGCGCAGCAGCTGTCGCCGATGCGTATGCATTTATGCGTATCTTCAACCCGGACGGTCGTGAAGTGGAGGCTTGCGGAAATGCCACCCGTTGCATCGGGTGGCTCTGCCTGCAGGAAAGCAAACGCAGGGAGGTGGTGATCGAAACCCTGGGCGGTGTGCTCAGGTGCCGCAAGGCCGGCGAAAAAAAGGTGGCCGTCGAGATGGGTAAGCTGCGCACCGGCTGGCAGGACATCCCCGTGGCCCGCGAAATGGATACGCTTCATCTGGGCATCGGCGCCGGCCCCCTCCAGGACCCGGTCGGCATGAATATCGGCAACCCGCATGCGGTTTTTTTTGTTGACGATCTGGATGCAGTCGATTTGACAACCTACGGTCCCCGGCTGCAAAAACATCCGCTTTTTCCGCAAGAGGCCAACATCGGCGCGGCGCAGCTTGTGGATTCGCAAACCCTAAAGCTTTCGGTCTGGGAGCGCCCGGGAACGTTGACCACTGCTTGCGGAACAGGTGCCTGTGTTGCCGTGGGTGCGGCTCATCGCCGGGGGCTTACGAATGCAAGGCGCATGACGGTGATCATGTCGGCCGGACCGGTGGAAATCGAACTAAAAGAAGATGGTTCCGTTGTCATGATTGGACCGGTAGAAATTTGTTACAGCGGTTATCTCCCGGTGATCGACTAAACACTCTCGTGAAACGAGGTGGCATAAGGTAAAACCATGAACAGAGCCATCATCAACTTCGACAAGGCGTCTTTGGATACCGTTCACGCACATTCTCTGGAGCTGTTGCACGATACCGGTATCCGATTTCCCAGTGAAAAAGCATTGGCGCTTTTTAAAAAGCACGGATTCAAAGTGGAAGGGTCCATGGTGCATTTTGAAGAAATGGATATCCAGAGCGCACTGGCGACGCTGCCGGCGGCATTTACCATCGAGGCCCGCAACCCCTCTCGAAACATCCGGATCGGAGAAACCCACTACGTGATGGCGCCCGGCTACGGGCCGCCCTTTATCATCGAGCCGTCCGGTAACAAGCGCAATGCCACCCTGGCCGATGTGGAGACATTTTGCAAACTGGTTCAGACCTCAAAATATATCGACTTTAACAGTGCCATCGCGGTGCAACCCAATGACGTCCCCACCGAAACGGCCTATCTGGATTTGCTGCTCGCAACGCTGACATTGACTGACAAACCCATTATGGGCAGCTCGGCCTCTGAGGTGGCCGCCCAAGACTCGCTGAAACTGGCGCAAATGATCTGGGGGAAGTTGGACAGACCGGTCATGATTTCCCTGATCGATTCCCTGTCGCCCTTACAGTATGCACCCGAAAGCGTGGAAGCGTTGATGGTGTATGCCGCAGCGGGACAGCCGCTGATCATTCACTCCGCCTGCACGCTGGGATCCACCGGTCCCATTACCATTGCGGGCTCTCTGGTGATCTCCAACGCCACCACCCTGGCAGGGGTATGTCTGGCGCAGCTGATTAATTCCGGAACACCGCTGGTGTATGGTTTGGGCGGCAGTCCCATGGATATGCGCACCGGCGGGTACGTCAATGCCACGCCCGAAGATGCCAAGCATGTCGCCATCGTCACGGCCCTGGGACAATACTACAAAATGCCTTGCCGAAGCCACGGATCGCTGACCGATTCGTTTTGCCTCGACTACCAGGCCGGCATGGAGTCGGCGGTGATGCTGACTGTGGCAGCCCTGAGCGGTGTTCATGTGAGCCTCCACGCCTGCGGTACATTCGGCTCCATGCTCGCCATGAGTTTTGAGAAATTCATTGCGGACGAAGACCTTTGCGGGGCTGTGAAAAAATTGATAACACCGGTCGAGTTTACCCGGGAGGCTTTTGCGGTGGACCTGATAAAGCAATTGGGAACATCCGGCAATTATCTAATGGAAGACCATACCGTCAATCGCTGCCGGGATGAATTCTTCATCCCGGATTTGAGTGACCGCAGCAACCATGACAACTGGCTCGCGCTGGAACCGCGGGATGTGACTGCAAGGGCGCAGGGCCTTCTGGCAAAGCGTCTGGAGGAATATGAAAAACCACAGATGGAGCCGAAATTGGAAAAGAACCTGGTTCGATACGTTGAGGATCGCAAGCACGGCGGATGATAACCGTTTGGAAGGGGTTGAAGCTACTCATTCAGCTTTAACTCGCAAAATACACGGTACGCTGCGCCTTTCCAATAACCGATCAGCAATAGCATCTCATTATCTTCACGGCTTTTTTTAAAAAAATAATTTACATGATCATAGGTCTCCATTTCAGGATTAAGCAGGATCCGGGCATAATTTTTATTCCACTTAATTTCATGATCTTCAGCATAAAGCCAAGGCATCCTCTTTCTGGCCGCATCGATACCTAAATCTTTGTATGGATTCACTTCCGTAAAAAATGAGAACTCGCCGCCAAAATGGCGCTTCCCGTCTACTTTATCTATCAGAACGACACCATGATGCGGGTAAAAGGGATCTCTATTATCAGCTTCATGAAAACACATTCCACTATAAACACCGGAAGCAGGCATAGTGGTACGGCCGGCACTTTCACAAAATTTGTGCCAAATTTTAAGTGCCGGCATCTGGCAATATTGACCTTTTTCCCCGCAGGCATTTGGCACACAGCTTTCGCGATCAAACGGCTTAGAAGCGCCAAGACCACAGATCATCATAAAGAGACTAAAAAGCTTTATTAACGTTGATTTCATCATTGAACAGGCCACATTTGCTGGATGGCATCATTTTTAAGTTATTTCATCACTTTGCTTTCATTTTCTTCAGTTTTTTTTCCACAAACTTTATCTGGTTTTGAGCTCCCACGCAGGTCAAAAGATGGCTGGCTTCAAGTTCCAGGGTTTGCTCGAAACTGGCGTGCAATCCCTGATCAATGGCAGTTCGGGAAAGTTTAAGGGATAGAGGGGATTTTTCTCCTATTCTCTGAGCCATTGACAATGCCTCATCTAGAAGCCTCTCGCCCGTAACGACATTGTTTGCCAGCCCGATTCGCATGGCCTCGTGGGCATTTATAAAATCACCGGTAAAGACAAGTTCTTTGGCCTTGCCAAGCCCGACTATTTGCGCAAGCAGTTTCGTTCCGGCGGTTGTGATGGTCAGTCCGACTTCAGTCTCCGGAAATCCAAATTTGGCATCTTCAGCAGCTATCCTGATGTCACAGCTCATGGCGAATTCACACCCGCCTCCCAGTGCATAGCCCCGGACTGCCGCTATTAACGGTTTTCCTAAAGCCATCACCACGCGCTGCACTTCCTGAAGCCCCTCTGTTTCTTCAATCCAGTCCTCAAATCTCTTTCCGGCGGATGTTTCTTTCAGGTCCTCCCCTGCACAAAAAGCCCTTCCGGCACCCGCTAAAATGACCGCGAAGACGCCCTTATCCTGCCTCGCCGTCTTCAGTTGCGCGATGAGTCCGTTTATCAGATCCCTGGTTATGGCATTCAGCCGCTCCGGTCGGTTAAGGGTAATGATCGCAACGTTTTGCTGTTTTTCGTAAAGGACTGTTTGATTCGTCATGCAAGCCTCCATATCTGGGGTTCAAAGGTTCAGAGGTTCAGGGTTCAAGGTTTATGAATCCTGCGCAGCTCATTCTTTAAGATCTTACCGGTTTTTGTCATCGGCATCTCTGTCAGAAACGCCACTTCCCGGGGACAGGCATGGGCCTCGAGCCTTTTTTTCACATGTTCTTTAATGCTTTCCGCAAGAGCTTTATCGGGTGTCACACCCTCTTTGGGTAAGATAAACGCTTTTACAATTTCTCCTCTGATGGGGTCAGGTACTCCGACAACGCCGACCAACGCAACTGCCCGATGTTTCATCAGACACGCTTCCACTTCACCCGGTCCGATCCTGAAGCCGCCGCTTTCGATAATATCGTCTTGTCTGCCGCTGAACCAAAAATGACCGTTTTCATCTTGCCTGCCGTAATCGCCCGTGCGTAGCCATTCGCCGATGAACTTCGCCTTTGTTGCCAGCGGATTTTCCCAATACTCTAAAAACATCACGGGATCAGGGCCTTTTATCGCGATCTCACCCAGCTCGCCACGCTTTACAACCCGACCGTCTTCATTAATTATCTCAACAACGTGCCCCGGGACAGCCCTGCCGATGGCCCCCGGAACCGTGTGCATGACTTCCGCACAAAAACCCACCACCAGGTCACATTCCGTCTGTCCATATTGTTCATTGATTTCAACGCCAAGGTGCTCGCGCGTCCAATCACAGAGCGCTTCTCCCAACGTCTCTCCTCCGGCAGTTATTGATCTTAGCTGAAGATCGTAGCATTCCCGCGGACGCTTGACAGCATGCATCATCATGCGCAGGGCGGTGGGAACGACCATGAGGTTTTTGACCCTATGTTTGGCCATCACATAAAACGCTTTTTCAGGATCAAATTTTCGCGGCCGGTAAGCCAGCACGGGATAACCGTGATGAAGTGTCGGGAACAAGGCATCATACGAGCCGCCGATATAGGCCCAGTCTAGCGGCGTCCACATGAGATCGCCTTCCCGGGGAAACAAATTGTGGTAGAATTCAAACCCCGGAAGAATACCCAGCAATAACCGGTGGCCGTGAAGGGTACCTTTGGGTTGACCGGTGGTACCCGAGGTGTAGATAATCAATGCCGGGTCTTCAGGTTTTGTTTTGACAGGAGTGAAACAGCGACTGCCTTTTTCAACACATTCCCAAAAATCCAGGGTACCTTCTTGTTTGCCGGCATCGGCAACGATAATCAGCTTAAGGCCGGGGAGATGTTCTTTAATCTCGAATATCTTTGACAGGTTCTCTTTATCGGTAATCACCGCTTTGGCCCTGCTATCCTGAAGCCGGAACTCAAGGGCATCCGGACCAAAAAGGGTGAGAAGCTGCACAGCGATGGCACCCAGTTTATAAATAGCGATGTGTGAAATTAAGGTTTCAGGCCGCTGAGAAAGCAAAATGCCGACTCTGTCGGCGCGTTTGATAGCATTTGCTTTCAGGGCATTGGCAAGCTGGTTTGACCTGTCTCTTAAATCCCGGAAGGTGTGCCGTTGCTCCATTCCGTGAGGATCTATATAGATAAGCGCTAACCGCTTTTTGTCACCGGCCCACTTATCGCAAACATCGACACCGATGTTGTAATATTGAGGGATCTCCCACTTGAAGTTATGGCATACTTCCTCGTAAGTTCCGCCCCTGAGCATTTTTACGTCTCCCTAAATTCAAGAAATACCAAGAAAATTAGGACAGGATAGGCGAAATGCCTTGATGACATCACTGCATCTTGACGGAGCATAGCGTAGCGGATTCTATTAGCCCGGTATGACCACAAAATTTCCAATGTGTTTTTTTGCCAGAAACGCTTCTTGCGCTTTTTTGATGTCAGTGATTGAAAATTCCCGGGCCAGTAAAGGACGAATTTCACCTTTTTCGATGGTGCTGACGAGATTTTCAAATATTCCCACCGGCATCACAGTGGCACCGTGCATTTCAAGATCTTTTAAGTACAGGGTGCGTAAATCCAACTCAACAATGGGTCCTGCGATAGCTCCTGAAGTCACGTAGCGTCCACCCCGGCACAACAGATTAAACCACATCGAAAAACGAGTACCCCCGACAACATCGGCGACGGCATCAACTTCTCCACCCGGCAACCTTTCCCGAATCTGATGCTCAAAGTCTTTCTCGTTTCTATCGATAACTTCGTCGGCTCCCAATTCCCGAACGGCATCCATTTTTGCCTGACTGGTAATTGCCAGAACCCAGACTCCTCGACTTTTCGCTAACTGTACCAGAGCTGAGCCCACCCCGCCGGACGCGCCCGGGATAACGATTTTATCGCCGTCATTTAGTCTGACACGATGCAGCATATGTTCTGCGGTCGAATAAGAGCAGGGAAACGTAGCCAATTCAGCATCCGTTAACGCGGAGTTTATCAAGAACGCATTTTCCGCGGGTACGGTTGTATATTGGGCAAAGCCGCCGTCCCGTTCGCTGCCCAGATAGGTTGCCAGATTCCGATTGCCCGGATCGGAAGGATCACGCAACCAGGGATCAACAAGGACGCGTTCTCCGACGCGTTCTGAAGAAACAGCGCCACCCACCGCCACGATACGACCGGTAACATCGGCACCCTGAATGCGCGGAAAGACAACCGCAGCTCCTCCCCAGGTGGCATCTTCTTCCGATAATCGGTCCAGACTACCCGAACCGCCGGTCGAAGTTGTACCGTTGCTGACAGATTTTGAATACCAACCGATCCGGGTGTTGATATCGGTGTTGTTCATTCCACACGCACCCACATTGATGAGCACCTCGTTGGCTTTGGGTTCAGGTACGGGTATATTATCGCGAACGATTAATTTCTCTAATCCGCCGTGTCCCGTGAGAACCGCTGCAGTCATAGTGTTCGGAAGAACCATTTCACTTTCTCCCTTTCCGACAGCATCGGCTGATGTCTAAGAGAGTTTTACTTCGCAGTTTTGGGTTGGAGTTGGCATTTGACCACAACTTCATTTTGAGAGTCTGTATTACCCGCTTCGTATGTTAGCCATAGAACTGCTTTTAAATTTAATTCGGCATGCTCCCAGGAGGCGAATAATTGTCTTGTAATGGGTGCAGTTGTTTTTGTTCGGTCACTGAGATCCTCCCAATTCCTCTGGCATATCTCAAAAGAGGACCGCCAGCCGATGCCATTGAAATAGGCGTCATAAAATTCGAGCACTTCAGCAGGTGGATTGGTGGTTTGAATTTGATACGTTACAGATTTGGTTTCTTTGGAAGCATCAAATAATTTTTCGACATTATACCCCCCCTGAAAGATCGGAATTTCAATGGTTGGATGCGGATCTAGCGCTGAACTGATAGAAATTGAATGACTGAGGTGAATGCAGATAATTAGCGATATCAAATGGATGAGTTTGAATTTTATTTTCATGTTATTCAGTATGTCATTTTTCCGCCTTTAACATACCCATCAATGAGAAGGGTTGCAAGATATTCAACGAACAATATTCATGTTGTTGCGGGTTTGATGTTCGGACCGAGAACTCGTACAGCGTTATCAAAGAATGGGACAATGTTCAACAGCGGTTAAGATTCCTGACCCACGCCCAGCTCCTGGCGAACGAAACGAATACTTTCAACAACGGCCGCATACTCCCGACGGCGGGCCTCCTCGGGGCCGTCGTTTCCAGGGTCGAACTCCACCTCAATGTTAAGGCGTTTCATATTGGGGTTCGCTTTGATGACCTGATATGCTTCCCGCATAGGCACATCTCCTGTACCGGTCGCGACCCCGGTGATGCGGCAACCGTATTGGTCAAATACAATACGATGATCTGAAAAATGATTGGTGAAGGACACGGGCGCCAGCTTGCGGATAGCGGTCAGCGGGTCTTCTCCCACCATCAAGGAATTATTCGTATCAACGCAGACCCCCACATAAAGGTGATTGACGCGGTTGATGATCCAAAGCACTTCATCGCTAAATGCTTCGGTGTGATTCTCCAGGCAGAGCCTGACGCCCGCATTCTGGGCAACGGGAGCGGCTTTCTCGGCCTTGCGTGCAATTTCTTCCAGTTGGGGGATCACCACCGGATGAAAGGCTGAGCCGCACACCGGGTGAGGCCTTTTGACGTCCATGCTGATTTTACCGATATCCGAACCGATGGACTCGGCAATAGCGATCCCCTCCTCCATGGTATGCGTCAGGCGATCATCGTATTCGGATGCGTCCAATGAGAAATTGTATTCCAGAAATAATCCGCTTTCCTCCGCAGCCCGGCGAACAGCATGCAGGTGGGCCTGATCGGTTGAGCCCAGATCAGCGGCAGTCAGGTGCAGCCCTTCGAGTCCCAGTTTCTTGGCCTCGTCCATCAGACCGAAGATGTCCCAAACCGGTTCCCACTGAAGCATGAAGCCGCCCCAGTTCTGCCCCATGCCGTGCAAATGCAAACTATACGTATGTAAACCCAATAGCATAACGGAATCTCCTATCTGGAAATTGAATATTGGCTATTGAATATCTCGATGCTCGCGGATTACCACAAAAAGCACAAATATGAATTTTAAGAGCCCAGAAGCTATCTCAAAAAGAGCAGATCGCGCTCAAGGGCCCCCGCTATAGGCGGGATTTCGCATCAGATCTTAATTAATGTAAAGGTGCTCAAAAGGCGCAAACCGATTCAAAAGTGGAGTATACACGCTAGTATTCGAGCATTTTGAATCGGTTTGTAACACAGCCATTGAGCGCCT
>Ga0265306_10000283_pt1 | contig 23210 bp, 25 predicted proteins | sample Helome_3_FD_192493 | JGI IMG/M metagenome (GOLD analysis project Ga0265306, IMG submission 192493) | Marine sediment microbial communities from subtidal zone of North Sea - Hel_20160420 (Illumina Assembly) | ecosystem: Environmental > Aquatic > Marine > Subtidal zone > Sediment ... | reverse complement strand
ACGCGAGCTGGGTTCAGAACGTCGTGAGACAGTTCGGTCCATATCCGGTGTAGGCGTTAGAATATTGAGAGGAGCCTTCTTTAGTACGAGAGGACCGAGAAGGACATACCTCTGGTGTACCAGTTATTGTGCCAACAGTAAACGCTGGGTAGCTAAGTATGGAGAGGATAACCGCTGAAAGCATCTAAGTGGGAAGCCCACCTCAAGATGAGTATTCTCATCACGTAAGTGAGTAAGGTCACGGTAAGACTAACCGTTCGATAGGCATTAAGTGTAATTATAGTAATATATGTGCTGAGATGTCCTAACAGACCGAGGACTTGAATTTTTTTAACTCTTGACAATTAATTTTCTAAATTATTGTCAAGATTTTTGCTTTGGTGTTTCTAGTGTACTAAGCGGAACCACACTGATCCATCTCGAACTCAGTTGTGAAACGTTATAAATCGACGACAATACTTGGAGGGGGACTTCCTGGAAAGATAGTTCAATGCCAAAGTTTTTAAATATATTATAAGTTCATTTATATTTAACATTATAATTTAAAAATTTATATAGGATAGATCGAAGATCGAAAAGCATCGGGTTTTAATGTTATTAAAGATAGTTTCAGTAGTTAAGAATTATTCACAATTCTAGTATTTGGATATTAGATACTTCTTGCATCTCTAGCATCAAGTTTGGGCAATTTTAACATTGTTGGAATTCATTAAACTGAAATTTCTACTGTTTTAGAAATTAAATCGCCTGTCTTCGATATTTCTGGTTGTGACAAAAGTAAATTAAACGCAGGTGCAAAATATCATCTAATCAAAATCAAGCCCAAAATGAGTTTAATTTCATTACTCTAAGTCAGATTTGGGAAGAGGAGAAGATTGATAATCTTCAAACTGGATTTCGTCTTAATCAAGAAGGAAAAATCTCGTTAAAGAAATATTATGAAGGGACAGAAGAATATAGCTTATTCCAAATTAAAGGCTACAACATTAAATATGAAACCATTAGACGCACAAACCTTTACCAACAATTCAAAACTTGACAAATATTATCTAAAAAGGTATTTTAATATTTCTTGCAAGCCAATTTCTAGCTTTGAAAAACAAGAAATATCATGTATCACAGTTATTTTCAAAAGTTTACTGTATGAAATTTTTGAATCAATTAGAATTCGAAAACCAAACGTTAAATCCCGAACAATACTGAAGACAAATTTACAATTCATCTTCAGTATCGTCTATATGATACTCTTTAATAACGTGATCCCTTACTTTATGCAATGTTTCAATATCAAAATATGATGATATATGAAGTAATTTTAACCAATAAGCCTGATTCTCTTGAACAAATGCTTTTATTGTTTCTTCAATAATTTCTGGGGTTAACTTTTCAACAATAATATAATCTTCTCCAGGTTCAATAAAAGGTTGATTTCGATCTTTCATTAAGGATAGGAGATGCTGAGGTGTTACAACTTCAATTACATAAGTAAAATTATCATCTAATGTAACATTAACATCTACAGCATCATCGTATATATTTTCAATTTCTGTCACGAGCTGAATTTCCTTAATTTCCATAATAAAATTTTTTAAGTTTATTAAATTATTGATTATTCAAAATACTTTTTAAGCAATTTGATACTTTTCTTCTGATCGGTTTTTAAAGCTGGCAAGATAACTTGGACAGTTTTACCGTCCACGGCCATTTTAAAATAAACCCTAGTATCTTTGCTTATAGCTTCAAAAATAGTTTTCATACCTTTAATTTTTTTCACGTTCTTATCGCCAATCTTGAGTGAACCATCAGCTAATTTTTCCATGCTTGAGGTAGCTTGTTTATTCGCTAAAGAATTTTTTTTTAGCCGTTCGTATTGAGAGGTAAAACCAGACGATGTACCCAGTAGTGATTCCACACGGACTTCTGAACCCTCTAGAATTACACCAGATTCAGGTATATTAGAGCTATTTTCGAGCTCACATTGTTTTTTCTTTTTTTTCTTTTGATAAGATGGGTCAGGGTCTGATGATTGTCCTTGTTGTGAAGCTGGACATTGATCGTTCAAATTAGGATCAAAATCAGCAGCACCATTTCCTCCTGCTCCAGCTGGATTATTTCCTGCACCTAATTCTTGATCAAGTAATTTAGGCGCTACACGATATGGATTGACATATACAGGACGACCAGGTCGACCTCCTGTGGGAAAATTACTCGGCTGACCCGAAGTTGGAGCTGAAGGTGTACTATCACCTGCTTTAACCAAAGTAACTTCCGAATTTGGGTCATCCAATGAATCCAACTCTTGATCTGAGAATACTATAATTGAAGGTGATTTATTTGACACATCAGGAACTGGTGCCAAAGAATCAAAATTCATAGAAGCAAATCTCAAAGTTACTCCGCTTGTCACTACTGCAATTGTTTTTCTGATACGTTTATTTTTCCTTAATTCTGCAATTTTTTTAAATAAAGCCATAATAATTTCTTTTAAAGGTCTACTAGTATTATATATAAAATTTTTAATAGTTTATAAAAATTTAATAATTTTTTTTCAACTGCTTCTGTGCTAGGAAGAATTAAACCCGATAAAACTGCAGCAATAAAAACTGCTATTTTAAAACAAATCCACCATCTGCGAAAACCTTTTATATCAAATTGACGATATATTACAATAAAACTACTACTGAGAATCGATAAAAAGATTAGATATTTTAGCAGTTTCATAAAATTATTGTTACCTTTTTAATTCTAACTAAAGTTCATCCTACTATGTCACAATGTATATTATAATAAATAAATTTAAAAATTTCTTCTTTTTTCAATAATTCAACGTATCGAATTTTATCCAAGTTAATATCATTTGTCATAAAAAATTAAAATAGTTACTAAAGATTTACATCATGTTGCCATTGGTTTTAATATCAATTTTATGACCTCTGTTTGCTACCATTCCTGTTCGATCTTGTTTTCCATTTCTATCAAAAAAAGCATTGAAACCATTATTGGCATCAAATTTTCTATATTCTTTTAGTTTTTGTCTGGTTCAAACTTACCTATGGGGTAAGACTTAGACTTGAATCCCTATTAAAATCCTTAAAGCCACTTTTACCCTTGTTCTATAAGGGTATTCAAAAAATAGAGTAGTTAAAAAACTTTCCATGTAAGTGGAAAGTTTTTTTAGTACTCTTTTCAAAGTTTGAAAAGAAAAAAAAAACAACCCTTTTTCAACAAAAACTAAAGACAAAGTTTTTCATACACTATAAAACCTTCTGAAATAGCTTTAGAGGTTAATTCCTTTGTACTATAAGTTTTCCCTTTCGAAATAATTTTATAGCTTTCATCGACCAATCCATGCTTTTTATATTCTTGAATACATCTTGAGGTTGTAAGAGCACTGGTTTGCAAGTAGACATTCCAATATGGCATACCTCGTAAATCACGCTCTAATTGCCCATCGAAATCATTTAAGGAAATAAGTTTGCCACGATCTTCGACTATTAAATTATATAAAGTCTTTTCCAATATTAATTGCGGGACAAATTCAAAAGTGACTAAAAGGTCAATTAAACTGGTAATGTTTTTTGTCCATAAATTTAATTTTGATCCACTTAAACCTAGATAAAGAAACATTTGAAAATAACGTTGACAACCAGTTTTTATTTCTTTTGTATGTCCTGACTTTTTTTCTTTCATAAATATAACAGTTTTTAACAGAATATAGGTTTTGCTAATTATAATACAATATGTACTATGAAAAAATATCATTTTGCACTTATAGCTGGTAACAAACTAAAACCAATAAAAGTTTATTTAGTGATTATCTTTTCATAAATAGTAAACCCTTCAAATATATTAAAAGTTGTCAAGTTCTGAACCTCAATATAACTCCTAAGCCCAAAATCAAGTCGAAATTAATTGAATTATTTATAATAATAGTTGAAAGTTGAAAAAGTGTCTATTTTGTAAATTGTTATGCTCAATACGGGGTTTTCGACGGTGTAAAAGATCCAACGTTTTAATTCAAAGTTGGATCTTTTACACCGTCAATTTCACACGTTTTTATAGTGAAAAAAATAACATTTTCTCAAGCTATGCCTGGGCTTTTAAGTAGTTTCACCCCAACTTTTAAGTTAAATTTGTAACGTGTTAATGCACGATCAGTCTAACCGTGCTTAAAAGCACGTTTCCCTTCCGTATTCGAATCTCTGATTATTAAGATTTATCAATATTTCTTACTCTTAATAATTTCATTAAATTTGACATATCGAATTCTTCTGGTTATTCTATTAACAGTTAATTCTTCTACTCTAATTTGCGTTTGTTTTCCATTTTTGTAAACAATTTATAATTCAGGTTGAATAAGTTTCTGTTGAACCAATTCTTTAAGTAATTTGCCAAACTCTTTTTTAATTTGTACCATCCGACTACTGGATACAGAAACTTGATTGAATAATTCTTCAAGATCAAATGTTTTTTTCTGATCTTTAACAACTAAAGATTGAATTAGTCTAACTTTTAATCGTAAATCATTCTTGTGTTGGGAACAAAGAAACGACTTTGGAAAACCAAAAGGATAAGGGAATGTATAAAGTTGCTCGGCTATCGCAATTTCTATACACCAATACTTCTCAAACCTTTTCTTCAATTCAACATATGGAAAAATGACATAACTTTTAAAGGATCCGTCTAAAAAATACGTAGCTATTGGATGACTAGTTTGCAATCTTTCAAAATATGATAATATATCGATAAGAAAGAACTCTCCTTTAAACTCAATCGATTTATTGAACTTGGAAAATTTTGAATCCACGACAGCTGTCTGAATTAATGTCACTTTCTCAAAACCATTGAAATTTGTTTCAAGGAAGTGGCATGATTCAAACCAACCTTTTACTAAAGATCCTTTTTCGATTTTTTCGAAACAGCATTTGTCGAAAGTCGTTTCTGTAAAATCAACTTTACTTAAATTACAATTTCTTATCCGGCAATTTATCAGACTACAATTTTTAAATTCAGCCTCTTGAAGTGATGTACGGTCAAAAATACAGTTTTGAAAAAAACTTGATCCAAAATCTACGTTAGTAAAATTTAAGTTTAATAAACTTGCATTTTTGAAACTAGATGAAAAAAGACGTTCATTACAGATAATCTCATCTAAGAAATTTTCGTTACTGATTTGTAAATTTTGCGTCTCTAGTAAACCGTTCGTGAAAAGATCGATCATATTTTGTAATGGGTTTTTCATGTTTAGTTTTAAATATTTGTAACATTGTTTAAAAATACACAATTTGTGTAATTTTTTGAACCGGAATTAAACCCCTCCTATATAGCAAATTTTTAATTAACTTTTATAAAAGAGTAAAAAAATTTTGTTTGAATCATGATCGAAAATTACTATTGTATCGACTTTAATAAGTGAAAATATTGGGTCTATAGAAAACAAATTCGTCTAAATGTTGAGAAGAATTTCTCAAATTTTTAATAAATATTAAAAATTTTATATATAATACTTATATAGAATAATATCATTCTATATTAAGATAATATGATTGTATATTAACTTCTGTATTTAAATTTTTTAATATTTATAAAGGATTATCATTTATGGATACGCGTTTACTAGTAATTGCTACTCCACTATTAATAGCAGGATCATGGGCTTTATTTAATATAGGCCGTTTAGCTATACAACAAGTTCAACGTTTATCACGTTAAATTAAATAAAAGATACCCCATGATAGAAAAAGGGTCTACTTCTAGTTGACTTTTAGATAAATTTCTTATACAATATAAAGAATAAATATTTTTAGAATTTCGAAATCATGGCGGTACCAAAAAAACGAACATCAAAATCTAAAAAAAATGCTCGTAAGGCAAACTGGAAAAGAAAAGCAGTCAAAGAGGCAGAAAAGTCGTTTTCGTTAGCAAAATCTTTACTGCGAGGTAGAACAACTAGTTTTTATAGTTCATACACTGACATTTAAATTATACTATTAAATAAAAGTTTTAAATTTCAATTTTAAATTAAAAATAACTATAATCGGAGGTTAAAGCCGATGAAACCGATTTTTCAAAGGTTACGGAGGAGAGTTAAATTATCGCATAATAATGATGAATCAAAAAAACTCATGAAAACTCCTAATTCTAAGAGTTTTGATTCTGAAAGAACAAAATCAAAGTACTATCGAGTTTACGAAATAGCATTATGCCAAGACGCTGCAAACATAGAAATTTTTGGCTCTAATGTAGAACCAATGTGTTCCAATTCCACAGTCTTTTACGGTGATAGGACTAGTACTATAACACAATGTTTGAATGATAAATTTAGTTCATTTAGTTTTTCTGATGCGACCAAAGTAGTCACGATCAGTGAAAATGATTTATGTAATTTATTACTTAATCCAGAGTATTACGTTAACGAATTAGCGGCAGCTTTACAAACTAATAATTTCAATGCTATAAATCAAGGTGTAGAGTACATTAATAAGCACGATGTTCGTATACTGCCAAGTGGTTAGAAATCCGTTTTCTATAAATTCCAAATGTCCACTATAATAGGCGGAAGCACAGTAAAAGCGTTTTATAGTACAGCAGCCTCACACGTGTCCGGTGCTACAGGATGAAGCTATTTTAGTAAATATCCTGCTACGTGGTTTGTTATCTCAGTTACAGGATCTAGTTTTTTTGGAAATTGAGAGCGAGCTTTTAATGGGATAAGCGTTGGTCCTGTATCTGGTTTCGCGCGTGACGCTTGTTTGATGCCAGTAGTTCTTTGTTAAGTAATATATAATCATATAACGATTGTACTACTTGTAAAATTTACGACAGGGATTGAATTTGAATTACCTTACTTAAATTTCACAGATTATTTAACAGCAGGTTATGGTTTTAGACCTGAAAAATACAATTTTTCTAAACCATTACGTAATACAATAGCGACAGCTTTGAGAAATTAGGCAGACAAATTTCAAAGATTATAAAAATAATTGATCATATAGAAGCGGATGTGGCGAAATTGGTAAACGCGCTAGATTTAGGATCTAGTAACTTTAGTTTTGAGAGTTCGAATCTCTCCATCCGTAATTTTCTATCTTAAAGAATATTTAATTAAAAAAAATGTCACTTCCTTTCACGTTACAACAATTACGTATATTAAAAGCAGTTGCTACAGAAAGAAATTTTACTAAAGCAGCAGAAATATTATATCTTTCACAACCTTCACTGAGTAAACAAATTAAAACATTAGAGAAAAATCTAGATACTTTATTAATAAATAGAGAAAGTAATAAACTGTCTTTGACCGAAAGTGGAGAAGTTTTTTTACAATATTCCGAACGAATTTTAGCACTATGTGAAGAAAGTTGTAGAGCATTAATAGATTTAAAAAATGGTGATCGAGGAAATTTAAGAGTAGGAGCAAGTCAAACTACTGGAACATATTTAATGCCGCGCATTTTAACATTATTTGCTCAAAATTATTCACAAATTAGACTAAAAGTTCAAGTGAATTCAACACGACTAATTGCAAAAAGTATTATTCGTGGAGATATTGATATCGCAGTTATCGGAGGTGAAATTCCGAATGACTTAAAAGAAAACCTTAAAGTTGAAGACTTTGTAGAAGATGAACTTAATTTAATAATCTCAAAATCTCACCCATTTTCAAAAAACAAAACAATTAAAAAGGATGATTTATATCATTTAAATTTTATAACTTTAAACTCAAATTCTACGATTCAAAAATTTATAAATACTATTTTGTTACAAAATTATATTGAAATAAAACAATTAAAAATTATTTTGCAGTTAAATTCAATTGAAGGGATTAAAACTGCTGTAAGTCTTGGCTTAGGAGCAGCTTTTGTTTCATCCTCAGCTATTGAAAAAGAAATTGAACTTGAAACAATTGAAATTATTAAAATTGAAGATATTAAAATAGCTCGAACCTTAGCAATCCTTAGCAATCCAGATTGTTATAAATCAAAGGCATTTGATTTATTTTATAATGAACTTTGTATTTTAAAAACGATAACTGAAAATTAATTTTTACAGTTCTAAATAATTTGACAAATTTTAAAACTATTTAGTATGATAAATTTAGAAAACAATAATTAATTTAAAATTATGAAGTATGCAATTGTCGAAATTAGTGGAAGACAATTTTGGATTGAAACAGGTAAATATTACGATTTTAATCGTATTCCAACCAAGCTTGGTAAAAAAATTACTTTAAACCGAGTTTTATTATTAAATAATGAAGGTGAGATCCTAATTGGAAAACCTTATTTAGAAACTATAAAAATTAAAGGAAAGATTTTAGAACATTTTCGAGGTCAAAAAACAATTGTTTATAAAATGAGATCAAAAAAGAAAACTCGTAAAAAACAAGGTCATCGTCAAGAATTAACAAGAGTTTTAATTGAAGATATAATTATTAATGAAAAATAAAGGATAAAACTTATGGCACATAAAAAAGGGGCAGGAAGTACAAAAAATGGTAGAGATTCAAATTCAAAGCGATTAGGGGTTAAAAAATTTGGTGGGGAAAAAGTCCAAGCTGGAAATATTTTAATTCGTCAAAAAGGTATGAAATTTAAACCTGGGTACAATGTTGGATGTGGAAAAGATTTCACTTTATTTGCTTTAACAGATGGAACTGTTAAATTTGATTATCAAGATGGGAAACATAAACGTATAAATATTATTGTTTAATAAAAAATTTCGATAATTTTAAAATGTTAAAAAATTTATTTAAAAAAAATTCTCTTGTAAACAAATATCAAAAACTAATTACAGAAATTAATGCATTAGAAAATAATTTGAAATCACTAAATGATGATGAATTACAAGTTAAAAGTTTCAACTTACAAAAACAATATAAACAAACACAAAACTTAAATTCATTAATTGCAGAATCATTTGCACTTACAAGAGAAGCAAGTTTGCGTACATTAGGATTACGTCATTTTGATGTTCAATTACTTGGCGGTATTGTTTTAAATAGTGGAAAAATAGCTGAAATGAAAACAGGTGAAGGAAAAACACTTGTAGCAACTTTACCCGCTTTTTTAAATGCAGTAAAAAAAGAAGGTGTTCATATCGTAACAGTAAATGATTATTTAGCAAATCGTGATCAAGTATCAATGGGGCAAATTTATCGATTCTTAGGTTTAGATACCGGTTTAATACAACAAGGTATGAATTCTCTTGAAAGAAGAGAAAATTATAATGCAGATATAACATATGTAACAAATTATGAAATAGTGTTTGATTTTCTTCGTGATAATATGGCGTTAAATATTAAAGATATCGTTTTAAGACCATTTACTTATAGTATTGTCGATGAAGTAGATTCAATTCTAATTGATGAAGCTCAAACACCATTAATCATGGCTGATCCTATTGATACAGAGACTAAGAATTATGTTACAGCAACTGAAATTACAAATTATTTAGAACCTAATATCCATTTTAAAATTGATGAGAAAAATAAGAATATTGTTTTAACGGAAGAGGGAACGAAACAAATTGAAGGAATTTTAACAGTTCAAGATTTATATGATCCAAAAACACCATGGATACCATATATAATGAATTCAATTAAAGCAAAGTCTTTATATTTTAATAATATTCATTATATTGTTCAAAATAATCGTATTATTATTGTCGATGAATTTACTGGCCGAATTATGCCAGATCGTCGATGGGGAGAAGGTCTTCATCAAGCTATAGAAGCAAAAGAGAAAATACCAATTCGAAAAAATACAGAAACAATAGCATCCATAACTTATCAGAATTTTTTCTTATCATATCCAAAACTATCAGGAATGACAGGAACAGGAAAAACGGCAGAAATCGAATTTGAAAAAATCTATAAATTACCAGTTGAAAAAATTCCAACTGCACGTCCAAATATTCGAAAAGATTTACCTGATCTTATTTACAAAGATCAATTTTCTAAATGGAATGCTATTGCCCAAGAATGTAATAATATTTCAAGTAGAGGTCAACCGATTTTAATAGGAACAACAACGGTAGAAAAATCTGAAATGTTAGCACAATTATTAAATGAATTTAAATTATCTTATCAAATTCTTAATGCTAAACCAGAGAATGTTCGACGAGAATCAGAAATTGTAGCTCAAGCAGGGAAAAAAGGTAGTATTACAATTGCTACAAATATGGCTGGTAGGGGAACTGATATTATTTTAGGAGGAAACATTCAGTTTAAAATCCAAAAAGAATTATATGCAATCTTAACACTTACGAAAAACTTATGGAAAGATCAAAAAAAGATTAATATTTTTAAAGTATTTAATCAAATTAATAATAGTTCGCAAAAATTTATAAGTGTTTTATTATCATTAAGTAAAGATAATAAATTTTTAGCATTATCCGATACAGATATTTTACGGATTTTACGAGAAAATGATAGAATTGCAACTCCAACACTTTCTTATCAATGTTCTGTTAAAGTTTTAGTTAATGAACGAATATTATTTAACAAAAAACACCAAAAACAAGATCAAAAAATTGTTAAAAATTTAGGAGGATTATATATAGTTGGTACTGAACGTAATGATTCTCAACGAGTTGATAATCAATTACGAGGGCGTTGTGCACGTCAAGGTGATCCTGGTACTTCAAGATTTTTTCTAAGTTTAGATGACACATTATTACGTCTTTTTGGTGGTCCAAAGATTCAAAATTTCATACAAACACAATTGTTTGATGATTCACCCTTAGAATCAAAATTCATAACAAAAAGTTTAAATAGAGCACAAAAACGTGTGGAAGAACGAGCCTATGAACAAAGAAAAAATCTATTTGAATATGACGATGTCTTGAATAAACAAAGAGAGATTATTTATTTTGAAAGACGAAAGATTTTAGAAAGTCGATCTATTCGAAATAAGATGCTCGAATATAGTGAACAAACGATTGTGGAAAATCTCAAAGTAATTCCATCAAAAAGAAAAAAAATTTTAAATCGTTTCTCAACTTTACTCTCAAAATTTATATCTATTTTTCTTTATGGAAAAAATTCTATATTATTAAAAAAGTCTTCAAATAATATGAAACTTAAAACCCCAAAACCACATTTCTTTAGTGAAATTTGGTTAGATTATTATATGAAACACTTTGAATTATACCCTTATGCAAACGATTCTTTTGAGAGTGAGGAACGATGTATTATTTTATTCTTCAATGATTTAATTTGGAAAGAACATTTGCAAAGAATGACATTATTAAGAGAAGCAGTTGGCTGGCGTGGATATGGACAGCGAAATCCATTATATGAATATAGACAAGACGCATATGGTTTATTTCAAGAATTTCAGATAATACTACGACAATTAATACTCGATCATTTAAAACGATCATCAATACTATAAGAAATTATATTAATCTTTATTTAAATTTTATGACAAAACGTACACTTTCAAATAAAACACGTTATTCAATTTTAAAATTATCAGGTTTTCGAGCACGGATGTCTACAGCACAAGGGCAAAAAACAATTCGAAATAGACGAAAAAAAGGTCGAAAAAATTTAGCATTACAGCATTAATTGTTAAAATTATTAGAGTTAATTATCTTTATTTGCTCTAATAATAATAAATTAACTGATTATTCCTTATACAATATGATAAAATACTAATTTAATAAAATGAATTTTTTAAATACTCTTTTCTATGGAATTTACTGATGAATTAATGATTTTTTTGAAAGCTCGATATCCTGTAATTTGTATTAATACATTTGAAGAAGAGCGTGTAGAATATGTTATCCGCAAAAATGTAAAAACAAATTTAAATCGTAGTATTTATAGTTGGGATTTTGTAGATGGTTATACAAATAATCCAAATAATGAGGGATTCGCAAAAAGAAATCCTTTGCAAGCACTTGAACTGGTTGAAAAATTAAATCCTGAAACTCCAGCATTATTTTTATTAAAAGATTTTAATCGATTTTTAACTGACTTATCAGTTTCACGCAAATTAAAAAATATTAGTCGTATTCTAAAATTACAACCAAAAACTCTCATTATTATTGGATCCGAACTTAATATACCGGAAGAATTACAAGATTTAATTACTGTTTTACAATTTCAATTACCGTTAGAAAATGAAATTAATCAAGAATTGAGTCGATTAATTGATTCATTAAATCTAAATATTGAAGATCCATTATTTGAAAGTTTAAGTCGTGCATGTCAAGGTTTATCCTTAGAAAGAATTAGAAGAGTTTTATCTAAAATAATTGCAACTTATAAAACTATAGATAATAATAGTATTTCTATTTTGTTAAGTGAAAAAAAACAAATTATTAGTCAAACAGGTATTTTAGAATATTGGTCTGTTAATGAAAAAATTACTAATGTGGGTGGATTAAATAATTTAAAAGAATGGTTAAAAAAACGAAAAACAGCATTTAGTCTACAAGCTGCAGATTATGGATTACCTACACCACGCGGACTATTATTAGTTGGAATTCAAGGAACAGGTAAATCTTTAACTGCAAAAGCAATTTCTAATGACTGGCAATTACCACTCTTAAAGTTAGATGTTGGAAAATTGTTTGGTGGAATTGTTGGAGAATCCGAATCTCGACTTCGTCAAATGATTAATATAGCTGAAACAATTTCACCATGTATTTTATGGATTGATGAAATGGATAAAGCATTTAATAATAGTGGAAACAAAGGGGATAGTGGAACAAGTAACCGAATATTAGCAACTTTTACAAGTTGGTTATCAGAGAAAAAAAAACCAGTTTTTGTAATCGCAACAGCAAATGATATGGATGCATTGCCATTAGAAATTATTCGAAAAGGACGATTTGATGAAATATTTTTTTTAGATATACCAAACAAACAAGAAAGAGAAGAAATTTTTAAAATCCACCTTCAAGAATTTAGACCAAATACTTGGGAGTTATTTAATTATTCAAAGCTTGTTAAATTATCGGAAGATTTTTCAGGTGCTGAAATTCGACAAAGTATTATTGAAGGTATGTACAACGCATTTGCTGAAAAACGTGAATTTACGACTAATGATATATGTTTAGCATTAAATGAATTAGTTCCATTAATAAATTACGAAACTAAGGAAATGATGAACTTACAGAGTTGGGCCACATCTGGTTTAGTTCGATTAGCTTCTTCTAATAGTACATATTTTAGTGAGTTCGAATAATCTCTTCTTATAGCATATATTTTAATTAATTTATTGAATGAAACAGAAAATTTTTCGACTATTAGCAGATTTAAGATTCGCGATAATAATTTTATTATTAATTAGTTTCTGTAGTATAATCGGGACTGTAATTGAACAAGACCAATCTATTGAAACGTACAAAATAAATTATCCATTAACTAATCAAGTTTTTGGGGTTTTGTCATGGGATCTTATTCTTAATTTTGGTTTAGATCATGTTTACAAAACTTGGTGGTTTTTAAGTCTTATTTTACTATTTGGGATAAGTTTGATAACGTGTACTTTTCTACAACAATTTCCTTCACTACGAATCGCTCGACGCTGTCAATTTTTTCGAACAACTTGTCAATTTGGTCGTTTAAAAATTTCGACTATATTAACAACTTTTTCTTTAAACAAAATACTATTACGTTTAAAACGAAATCAATATTCCGTATTTCAACAAAAAAATATTGTTTATTGTTACAAAGGATTAATAGGACGAATTGCTCCTATTATTGTTCATTTTAGTATGATTTTAATTTTATTTGGAACAATGATTGGTTCATTTTTTGGATTTAAAGCACAAGAAATTATTCCAAAAACAGAAACATTTCATATTCAGAATATTTTAAATAATGGACATTTAGCATCTATTCCAATTCTTTCTACCCGAATAAATGATTTTTGGATTACATATACAAAACAAAATACAATCTCACAATTTTATTCTGATATTTCAGTATTAAATCCTCAAGGAAAAGAAATTAAAAGAACAACAAGTTTTGTAAATTCTCCTTTAATATATAAAGGGATTTATTATTATCAAACTGATTGGAATTTATTAGGTTTAAGATTTCAAAATTTTGAGAATCAAATATTTGAATATCCTTTAGTAAATATTTTAAATAAACAAAATAAAGTTTGGTTAACATGGATTCCAACGAATCAAACATTTAATGAAGGAATCGTCGGTATTATTGATAATTTGCAAGGTTATTGTTCCATGTATAATGATATAGGAATCTTTTTAGGAAATATTGAATTAAATGAAATATTAAAGTTAGATAAATCTTTTGCATTGATTGAAGTTATAAGTTCAACAGGCTTACAAATTAAGACTGATCCAGGTATTCCTATCATTTATACAGGTTTTTTTTTCTTAATGATAAGTACTTTAATAAGTTATATAACGTACTCACAAATTTGGATCATTCAAAAAAATCAAAATGTTTTTATTGGTGGAAATACGAGTCGTGCAATATTTGAATTTGAATTAGAATTTTTTAAATTTATAAAATAGAATAATAAATTATCTCTAATCAAAAGAAATATTTCGTTTTATAATTATATGCAAAGAATAATGTGTAAAAAATTAAAGTCATGACATTAGGTGTTGCATACTCATATTGTGTTAATTTGACAGAGGAGGAAAAATTTGAGATTGATAAGCGAGTTGAGATAGATCAATTCGAGTTGAAAGTTGCTATTTTTTTTCCTTTTCTTACATTCCCAGTGAGTCCAGAGGTTCCCCTAAACCTCTTGAATTCACCACAAATAATAAGGAATGCAAGAGATCGATCTGAATCAGTTGGAACTGAAAAAATGGCTCCATTAAATCAACAAATCTCTGAAGGTTCAAAATCTGCATTATTAATCCGCAACGGTGATTTAAGTAAAACTGGTCCAGGTGCTCGAGCAAAGGCTGATGCGAGTAGATATTTTAAAACTAAAGGTTTGGGAAGTACTCTACTTCCAGGTACGGATGCACTTGGCCTTGTACCATATACCCATCATCATATCTATTGTGATCATTATCATAAAAATGATAATATCCCGTCTTGTCGAAAAGCTCATAAGAATAGTTGTCCACCAGACGATCAAGGAAAATATCTTAAAATGGATCAAGATGGTTATTGTCTAGGCAAACGAAATAAAAAATTTGTTCGAGTAGAGCATCAGCATAAACAGGCAAAATTTCAGACACCGGAAAATCCAAATGATTCGGTTCAAGAAGCAAGTGAAGTTACTGAAACTGAAACAATTACATTAACAACAGATATTAAGAAACGTCAAGTTCATACCAAAGCGAAACATAAAGGTCTTTTTGAAAATCCTGACGGGTCGTCGATTGACACATATCCTGAATTTAAAGATTCTCAAGTTAGGTTTTTAAAAGATAAAAGTGATAGCAAATATGTTTCTGATTGTATTTTAATAGGAGACGGTTCAGAACCAAAAGATGCGGCATGTGTTATCGACGATAAAACTCAACACTGCTTGGTTTTAAAGAAAACACAACGGTGGAACTCAGAAACGAAATCCATGGAAGAATCTCCAATCCTTGATTATGTTGGTCCACGTAAACTTAGTATAAATCAATACGAGAAGTTTAAACGTTATGGAATTATTGGTTTTGATGGAAAAGACATTTCACAAGCAAAACATGGTATGCGAGCTAAAGAATTGATGAAAATCCGTTCAAATCAAATACACCCATTTGGGGATAGTGACACATGTTCAGTCAATGAAGAATAAATAAAATATAAAATATTATAATTATATTGTAGATTCGATATGGAAATAGATTTAAAAAGAAAAAAAGAATTTATGTTATTTTTTCAAAAGCTTCAAGAACAAAAAGATTCATTTTATACAAAAGAGCAACTTGTCAAATTAAAAACCTATGAGGCTCTTTTATTCGACTGCTTCCTCTGGAAATATCGGGATTCATATTTAAAGTTATTTGTAAGTTTTCTGAATTATAATATTTCTGGTGAGGAATTTTCAAAGCAGTTAATTAATATGCGATCAAATCATATTGTCGAATTTAATGAATTAATGAAGCAATTACAATTAATGAGCCAATTAGAGATTAATTTTAAATTTTTAAATAAATTTAATCTCGATCTCAATGCATTTGGATTTGCAGATATTATTGATTTAGTGGATCAAAACTGTGATTCATTCGTCTCAGATGAACTATTAGTAGAAATAGGAGGTTCGAGAGAGGATGGGGAAATTGACGAAAATCAATTACGTGAGCGCATTGAAAAAGCTTTTCTCCTGATCATGGTTGATAAATAAATGCCCTATGGCTCAATTAAAAAAATTATATAATGGAATAAAAAACTAATTAGAAGAAATAGTAAATAATTTAGCCTTTAGAAGGCTTCTAAGGCTTCAATAGATATATTATATGATTCACAAGAAGAACAAACAAATCGGGACGATTAGAGACGTTAGAAGGAGTGGAAATAGAAGTACCACTCTTTCAAACAACCGAATTATTTTATATTTTATCCTAATCACTCAAACCTGCCCATTTTGGGATGAGTTTAGCTGAGGGTAGTATGTACCTAAAATTAATTTATTTTCATTATCGAGCCTTTTAGCGTCATTTCAGAAGATATTTCAATTTAAGTACCCAGAATAGAAATATCCGATTCATTTTCAACCCATACCACTGTTCATCTGGGGTAAACCCTAAACGAACCCCAATATTTTGTAATTTTATCTTTAAATAGCTTGACTTTATGATCAAAGTTCATTATACTATATTTAATTAACACTTTCTAACGAAGGAGAAATTTATGTTCGAAGACGTTCCAAAGAATCGTAGATATGCGTATGCAAGGATAAGCTCGATAACCCAAAAAGATAACTCTTCTCTGGAAGCACAGAAACAAGAGTTTATTCAAAAAGGTGTTCCAGAAAAGAATATTCGTTTCGAAATAGCTTCTGCAGCTGAGAAGATTGAAGACCTACCTGTTTTTTATCATCTCATCGATCACGAATTACAAGAAAATGATTTGTTGCTTGTCACCAAAATCGATCGGTGTAGTAGAAATACACTTGAATTCTTAAAATTACAAGAACGACTTCATAACAAAGGAGCGGTTGAAAAGTTAGCAGAATCTAATAAAGATAATCAACAAGAAGTAATTGATAATCTAAAACAAAACTATAAATAATCCAATTTAATTCAAAAAAACTATCATGAGAGTTGAAAGCATTAATTTCTTAGGTCCCATTGAAGATATCGATGATATTTTTGATTATAATATGGATGTGTCCGTCAATTTAGAAAATGGTCGAAATTACGTAGTAGTTGTAGGGACTCCAAAAAATTTATTGAGATTAATGGAAAACGAAAAAAGTAATTTTCTATCTCCAGGAGATCCAATTGTAATCGTTAAAAAAATGACTAAGGAGGTTGTTGAAGAAGCAATTCAAGCTTATGCAGATGATGATGCATATTCTTTAAAGTTTTATTCTGCTGAGTTAGATACTAAGACGTTAGACGTATTAAAAGATCGTTCTATTGCGAGAGATAAACTTTTGGATCACCTTCTTGAAAAGGGTGAATCAATTGATATCGAAAACTACGATCTTATAGATTTTAATATTAATAATTTGTAAGAAATCTTAGATTTCTTACAATATCCTTTTGCGAACCAAAATTATTTTATCTTTTGTCTTCATCACGCAAACCTACCCATTTTCAATTTAAATTAGAATTAGAATTTTTTAAATTTATAAAATAGAATAATAAATTATCTCTAATCAAAAGAAATATTCCGTTTTATAATTATATGTAACAAGTAATTTACTTGGGAAGAATTAAAATTATAAAAATGTTTTTATGACAGCAACTTTAGAAAGACGCGAAGGCGTTTCATTATGGGAGCGTTTTTCAGCTTGGATTACAAGTACTGAAAATCGTTTATACATCGGTTGGTTTGGTTGTTTAATGTTCCCAACATTATTAACAGCTACAACTTGTTACATTATCGCTTTCATCGCAGCACCTCCTGTAGATATCGATGGTATCCGTGAGCCAGTAGCAGGTTCTTTATTATACGGTAACAACATCATCAGTGGTGCAGTTATTCCTAGTTCAAATGCAATTGGTATGCACTTCTACCCAATTTGGGAAGCAGCATCTGTTGACGAATGGTTATACAACGGTGGTCCTTACCAATTAGTTGTTTTACATTTCTTAACAGGTGTAGCATCTTACATGGGTCGTGAGTGGGAATTAAGCTACCGTTTAGGTATGCGTCCTTGGATTTTCGTAGCATTCTCTGCTCCAGTAGCAGCAGCATCTGCAGTATTCTTAGTTTACCCAATCGGACAAGGTTCTTTCTCTGACGGTATGCCATTAGGTATTTCTGGTACTTTCAACTTCATGATCGTATTCCAAGCAGAACACAACATCTTAATGCACCCATTCCATATGGCTGGTGTAGCTGGTGTATTTGGTGGTTCTTTATTCAGTGCTATGCACGGTTCATTAGTAACTTCTAGTTTAATCCGTGAAACTACTGAAAACGAATCAACTAACTACGGTTATAAATTTGGTCAAGAAGAAGAAACTTACAACATTGTTGCAGCACATGGTTACTTTGGTCGTTTAATCTTCCAATATGCTTCATTCAATAACTCTCGTGCTTTACACTTCTTCTTAGCTTTATGGCCAGTTGTTGGTATTTGGTTAACATCTATGGGTGTTAGTACAATGGCATTTAACTTAAATGGTTTTAACTTCAACCAATCTGTTGTTGATTCTCAAGGTCGTGTTATTAACACTTGGGCTGATATTATCAACCGTGCAGATTTAGGTATGGAAGTAATGCATGAACGTAATGCTCATAATTTCCCATTAGATTTAGCTTCAGGTGATGTATTACCAGTTGCTTTAACAGCTCCAGCTGTTAATGGTTAATTCTAATTTTTCTAAACTTTTAATTTTCTAAATTAAAAGTTTAGAGAAAACTTAAATATTTCATAATTCTAATCTAGTAAAATTTTCAGATAAAAATAGATAAGAGATAGATAATTAAGTTTACTAATTCCTAAACAAGTAATTATTAAATTAAGTGGAACTAAAAATAAAAAGTAAAAACTTTTTTTTGATATACCTTTAATCAAAAAGAAGGAAAATTGAGAACCTTGGTTTTGGTTTGGAAAAGTGGATGAGTGATAGGTAAAAAATAGTACTTATTTATTTATTAACAAAAATTTAATACTTAAAATTAATTTTTTAAAAATTTATAAAAATTTAACATATGATATAATATAGTAAACGAAAATATGATTATCAATAATTCATGAAGAAACTATTAAGAAGTTTTTTTGGTAAAAAAAAAGAATTTTAGCATTAGCAAATAGTTTACTATTTGGATCTTTAAAAAAAAGTTTAGGTAAAAATACAAATTATCAAACTACAATTCAACCGGCTCAGCAAAAATTAAGATCAAATAAAAAATCCAAGTTTTCAGACCATGATGAAAAAATCTTTTTAGTGAGAAATGAAAATAGTCCGATTGGCTCTCCTGGAAAAACTAAATCACCGAGTAATTTTGCAGTCGTTCCATATCGTTCTTTCCTTAAAACACGTGGTTTAAATAAAAAACCCACATATAGAATAACACTAAAAATCGAAAGACCGAGAATGGAATTAAATTTGAATAATAATCCTGGAGGTTCAAAAAACGACTTCGATTATTAATGTCCAACTTTGAAATTAGATTCAAAAATTAACTCTGAAAATTTAAATTTCTATCCGTCTTAGAACATAGAATAATAAATTATCTCTAATCAAAAGAAATATTTCGTTTTATAATTATGTGTAACAAGTAATTTACTTGGGAAGAATTAAAATTATAAAAATGTTTTTATGACAGCAACTTTTGAATGAATTTAATTAATCTTTTTACAGATTCTTTGACCAATTATTGGCAATCACAAGTGAATGAAATAATAGACACTTTAACAAATATCAAGAGTCCCGCATACATGTGGCTCTTTTTACTTATTATAACTAAGCTTTATCGCAAATACTTTATATAATTTTTTATGGACGACTTTTATAACGAGATGAAGTCTACATTAGAAGATGTAAAAACTTCTAAATCGACATCTCAAACTCAAGATTCTACTAGCTTTTTGCAAAGATATTATCCAAACATGTTTGCAGACGCACTCGTACCAGTAAACCCAGTTCATTGGCCTTCGTTTGTTGCCGGCAGTGCTTCATCTAGTCAAATGCCGGAGTTTGGAGAAAAAATCAAAACACCGTTCGAGAATTTAATTGTTGCAAAAGAATATTTAGAAACCTCTCAGAGTGACATACAATGGAGAGATAGATGTTGGCAAGTAGCCGAAGATACAATGACAATTAATTTATCTTGTGAATTAGGAAAAGATGCTGGAGCATTTACGTCTGGAATTATCGCTAATAAAATTGCCGATCGTTATATGGATGAAATGATTGAAACCTCTGCAACTTTAAACAGTCAAGAAAAATTAAACGATAAAATTTTTAAACAAGTTGCTAAAGATCAAGGTTTAAATCCTATTAGTGTCCGCGGAACTGGTGTAATACGGGAATTCGTACCAGATTTCATGAAAAATGATTTATGTAATCGACCAGAACGGTATTCTCGACCATTTGATGATGATTATGGTCAAGGACCATTAGAAGATGGAATTATTTTGAATTCTAAAAACAATGATTTCGGTCCATCCGGTGATTCTGTTTTTGAATCGTCGAGTTCTCCAGTAGAAGATCAAAAAAATTGGTTTAGTCATTTTTTTGATTTATTTGGGACAGGAAGCGAAGAAGGTATGTGTCCTGCGGCTGTTGAAACGGTCTCTGGTGGGTATACTGATTCACCATTAATGGATAAATTCTGTGGGTTATTTGACTTTTTAATTCCTGAAAGTGGAGGAGCTTATTATTGTAGTGACCCTTCCAAAATGGTTCTTCCATCATTATTTATTGGAGATATGGGCGATTTTTGTCAAAATTCAGATTAAATTGGTTTTAGATAATTTCTAAAATCAATTTATTTTCATTTTCGAACATTTCAGAGCATATTTTACTACTTGATTAATGGATTTTTACTTCTTGGATATTTTCTTTTTAAATGACTATGAGCTTCGAACAGAAAACATGAAAATTCCAATGATTCTATTAATTTCTCTCGGCTTTCTGGAAAAATTTTAAGAATATTCATAGAAAGTTATTTATTAATTTTAATTTAGAGTATTTTAATCGTTTTCTTTTATGGATTGAAATCTATACTATTACTAAGATCCGTGATTACCTTTTATTAAAATTAATGAAGAAAGATCAATTATGGATTTTCAAAACTCTCTGTAAGCTTATCATTCTCTTTATTCTTCCAATACCACTTTTCAATTTTTGAGCCAAAAAATAAGGAATTCCCCCACTTACTAAATATCGTATAATAATTTTAGTAATCTTAGAATATTGCATATTTATTTTTTTAATCAATATATTTTTTAATTTATAAAATTATTTTATAGATATAAATAATAAGAGAATATAAAAATAGATATTCTTTTATTATTTATGACAACCATCCATAACTATGTAAACCTTTTCCTAAAAAATTAACTCCTAAATAACATATCCAAATAACAAAAAATCCTAAACCACCTAAAATAGCAGTTTTTTTACCTTCCCAACCTTTCGTAATTCTTGCATGTAAATATGTAGCAAAAATAAGCCAAGTAATTAGTGCCCATGTTTCTTTCGGATCCCAACTCCAATAAGAACCCCATGCTTCATTTGCCCAAACTCCACCTGCAATAATCCCAATTGTTAAAAACGGAAAACCTAAACCAATTATTCTATAACTCCAATTATCTAAACTTTGCAATAATTTCAATTTACCAAGTTCCGCCATTTCATTTGAAGGTGTTAATCGTTTGGCTTCATAATAATCTAACATTATATTATATAATGGTAAAGATGAATTATCAATAATATTTAAATCGATATCTTTATATCTAGAAATAATTAAAAATAAAATACATAACAATGATCCTATAATCAAAGTTGCATAACTTAATAACATCATACTGACATGCATCATTAGCCAATTTGATTGCAAAGCAGGAACTAACGGGCTTGATTTTTGCATTTCAGGTGAGAGAGTTAAATTTGCAAAACCATTAATCAATAGCGCAACAGGAATTAAAATTGCACCAATTAATCTACTTTTTGTTTTTTCTTCAATATATAAGTAAATTGTTAATAAACTCCAAGTTAAAAACAGTAAAGATTCATATAAATTACTCAATGGAAAATAACCAGCGACAATCCAACGAGAACCAAGGATAAAAAATAATAAAATATTAGCTAGAATAGTACTATATTTACCAATTTTGACTAATTGGTTTGTTTCACTGAAAAATGATAAGTTAATCCACGAACTTATCATCGTAAATAATAAAATACCAAAAACGATATTCGATGAAAAATTTTGAATTCCATTCCAATCCATTAGACTTCTCCAATAAAAATTTTTTATAAGAGTTATATTCTATTCTATTATTATACTAAAAAATTCTTCGATTTTGTTAATTTTTATTTTTTTATAAAAAATCGAATATTTTATGTATACTTGAAATATTAATTATTTTATTTTTAATAAATTCTTTAATAAAATAAGTTCAAATACTTGATATAATTAATTATTAATAACTAGCCAATTTCAAAAGAAATTTTTATAGTGGAATGTAAAAAACTAAAATATTTAAATTATTTTTTAAATTGAATTTTATAAAATACTATTGTACAAATAATTTATTAAAATTTAAATAGTAGTCTTAAATCTATCATTTTAATCATATAAAAGAATAATTTAAATAATTTTTGCACTCAGATAATAATATCTGTTTTTGTAAATTACTATAAAAATAGTAAATAATACTATTATTATTATTTATCTAAAATAATGATACTGCAATAGTAATTGACATTATCAATTAATTTGAAGTAGAATATTTATAATTTTGATAAAATAAAAAACTATGTCATTAATAAGAAAATATGAAATCATGATTCTTTTAACAGAAGAGTTTAATGATAGTGAACTCAAGACTTGGGTATTTAATTATGCCAAGAGCTTACGAAAATTTAATGTTTGTGATATTTCGGTAATTTCTCGTGGGAAACATAATTTAGCTTATTCTATT
>Ga0265306_10000281_pt1 | contig 23250 bp, 28 predicted proteins | sample Helome_3_FD_192493 | JGI IMG/M metagenome (GOLD analysis project Ga0265306, IMG submission 192493) | Marine sediment microbial communities from subtidal zone of North Sea - Hel_20160420 (Illumina Assembly) | ecosystem: Environmental > Aquatic > Marine > Subtidal zone > Sediment ... | reverse complement strand
CAATGCTTCAGCGGGCTCAAAAGAATCTTTCGATGACGGATTTAAAAAATGTCCGCTTTGAGGAAGGATCGGTTGAAAACCTGCCCTTTGCAGATGAAGTCTTTGACGTTGTAACCTCAAATGGGGCCTTAAACCTTATCCCCGACAAAACCAGGGCCTTTGGTGAGATCTACCGCGTTTTAAAATCAGGTGGACGCCTGATGGTCGCAGACGAAATTCTAATCGGTGAATTGCCCAAGGAAAAAAATAAAATAATTAAAAGCTGGGCTCAGTGAGAGGGCGGGGCAATACCGGGAAAGGATTTCCTGGCAATGCTTCAAAAGGTTGGGTTCAAAACCCCCGAGCTGGTTGCTAAAACGGGATTTAACAGTTCACCCAAAACAGAGGGCGTATTGATTCGTGCGGTAAAATAAAGCGCACTGGACATGCAAACTAAATAAAAAATGAAGAAAACAAATTATCGCATGCACTTGCAAGGGAAAATTGTTCGCAGTTCGATCGTAATTTTTTATTTATTGATCGGGCTCGAAATCATCATCATGATCAGCCCCTTTGCGGCCTATTTCTATGCCGGGTATGGCCCGTTACTCAACACGCTCTATGCTTTTCCGGCCACTGCCTGGCTGACCGGCTTTTTTTTACCCCATGCCGTCGTCTCCAAGAGCAGTGTTCTCAATTTTGTCAACGGTTTTGGTCGAACCCTGTTCTCCCTTGGAATGCTTGCATTTTTGATCGGAGCTTTCCAGGTTTACTCGGCCAAGTTGCGCCGCAAAGGTGTGGTGACCGGAATTCTGTATCGCTGGATTCGCCATCCCCAGTATCTGTTTCTGGCCATTGCCGGATTGGGCCTGCTCCTGTTCTGGCCGCGCTTTTTTATCCTGATCCTGTATGTCAGTATGTTATTTGTCTACTATCTGCTGGCGCGCTATGAGGAGCAGCGCATGCTGGCAAAGCACGGGGAAAGCTACCGTGCGTACATGGAGCACACGGCCATGTTTCTCCCGGGTGAGCCAGGCGGTAAAATTTTTCGTTCTCTGTTCGGTTGGACCCATTCGAAAAAACTGGCGCTGGGGATCGCATATGGGGTCTCCCTGGTGCTGTTTACGGCGGGGGCGTTTGGTCTGCACAGTTTTACAATTTCCAAAACATCGATAATATACATTCCTGAAAAAAAGCTCACGGTGGTTTCGGTAATTCCGCTGCCAGATGAATCGATGCAAAGTGTTATCGACAGCGCCTTTCAGGACAGCGCCTTTTCCGCCGCGATCCAAGATTTACAACAGCAGGGGCACAAAGGATTCATGGTACATCTCATGCCCAGGCAATACATGATGCAAGCTCTTTTTGCCCAGCCCGACAAGTCCGGTGTGCGCATGAAGTCCAGGCGGTCGTTTGGCGCTGTAATCGGGTTTATTTTTCCGCTTTTAAGTCGTCGCGGTCACAATGAGATGATGGGCTTAACGGGGGATGGCCCCATGCGGCTGATTTTCTCACAATTGACCTGGCCGGACGGGGAGTACGCTTCAGGCAACGAAGCGCTGGCCTTCACGGTCAAACACTTACCCTTGCTACGGGTGGATGTGGATACAGCCAATGGAAAAGTGCTGAATGTTGAACCCACGGCACCGCGAAATTACTGGGGCCAGATGCCCATGCCTGTGTTCTGAATCCGGATAAATTTAAAAATAGACATGGAAGACATCAAACTCGAAGACAATTTGGAATTGCTTGCCGCCACGGGTAGTGTTGTTCGCAAAGATGTGTTGCCTTCGATGGCCTTGACGTCGATATCGTTTGATCCCTCAAACAGCGGGTCAATCTCCGGAATTTGTTCAATGAAGTTCATTTGGAAGGCAGCGTTTTGACAAAGTCTTTGGCCTTATTCAGCCAGGATATGAGTTGATCATCGCTTTTAAAACCCTGGCCTTCAAGCATCACCCAGCCTTTCATCGGTTTGCCGGTGATATCAAAGGGCCTGGTATGCGCTTTTTTTAATGCTTCGGTGGCCGCCTTTTCTCCCAATCGCAGAATAAGGTAATCCTTGTAAACCCCGCAGACCATGTTCCCGTCCAGCAGGTGACAGACACCGCCGAACATCTTTTTAGCGTCGCTATTTTTCCAGCGGTTTACAATCTTTCTGATGCGATCATCAATTTCCAGGTTGTAAGGCATGAGCTCCTCCTTTTTTATGAACTAACAGCATTTGCCCGGACACTTGATCAGGTGGATACGGACAAACGGTTGGCGGTTGTCAGCAGCTGCATGCCCGGTGAATCGACCGGACGTTCGATAAAACCGAATTTTTTATAAAAAGAACTTTTACCTTTGGCCGCAAACAGCCAGATTGCCCGGATGTCCTGCAAGCGGCAATGCTCGATCAATTTATTCAGCAGAGTGCTGCCTATGCCCCGCCCCTGGCAGGTGGGATTGACAATCAGATCACAGATCAGGGCATACAAAACGCCATCGGATAGAATGCGCCCGAAGCCGACCAGACGATCGTCGTCATAGACCGACAGCACATACCAGCTGTCAGAAATTGCCCGATAAAGCTCCTTTGAACTCGCTTGATAGGTGTAATTCCAGCCGGTGGTTTCAAACAACCGATAATAATCGGGCGGCGGCGGCGGTTGTTCGCGATAAACCATCTCTGAGTGTGCCATAATAAAAACCTGCCTCGTTTTTAGGGTTTTCACTGAAAGCATCTGGGCTGCAACCTAATAAACAAAAATATTATTATCAATAAAATTGCAAGCCGAATCTCATCTTTAGCTGTCCGATGCCTTTGCCGATTCGGACTGGTTGACAATTCGAATAAGCAGCTTACCTTAACGACAATTATTGGCAGGTGACCACTAAACGTACGTTCGCCCAACGCTCAGAAATGGAGAATACGCAATGGCGTTTGAAACCAAAGAACAGGTGCTGGAAATGATCCTCACCCGCGAGAAACCCAGCTGCCCGCATTGCGGTAAAGTAATGAACCTATGGGAAGTTCCTCCGGTTACCGTGGGCGACGGGCTCGGTTGGGGAACCCCCTATCTGTATATCTGCTTTAACGACCAATGTTCTTGTTACGAGCAGGGCTGGAATCACATGAAAGAGAACTATGCCCAGAACGCATCCTATCGTTGTATGAACTATCCGGGGACTGAAACGTATGAAATCCTGCCGGTATTCAGCAGCATGGGGGGGCGCGGCCAGGTCATCGACGACCAGGTGCTGGCCGAGCAGGAAGCTTTAAAAGAGGCAACTAAAAAAGGGTTTTCAATTCTGGCAGATTGCTATGTCAGAAAGGACGGCCCCCAGGTTCTCACGATCCTGCTCGACGTAACAGAGCCGATGCGCGTCAGAGTCAAAGCAGCGGAAATGATCGGAGACATCGGTGAACTGGAGGCCATCGATCCAATCCGAAATGTACAGTTCGGAAATAAAATTCTGCAAGAAAAGATCGAAAGCGCCATTACAAAAATTCATGAGCGATTTTATACCCGGGAATGCCCCTTTTGTGCGGAGATTATCAAAAAGAGGGCTAAGATTTGCAAGCATTGTAGCAAGGAGGTTGCCGGCCTATAGTTTCCATTTATTTTTGAATTTTAAAGCCAATTAATCCATTTTATTTGTAATATATTGAATTATCTCTTCTGTAATTCCGTTTTACTCTGGGCTACAAATAAGATCTTTCAAAATATTCTGAAATTTAAAAAAAATGTTTAAGATTTATGTTAGATAACCGATATTTATACCATGAAAAAACTTGACCGCCGAAAATTTCCCAGAATCAAAGTGTTTAACCCGATTGCCTATGACTGTATGGATAAGGATGGTGTTCTGGTCGACCAGAATATGGGAATTGCCCTGGACATCAGTCAAAATGGCATTCTGCTGGAAACAGCCCAGATGATACAAGAAAAAAATATCTATTTATTATTCGTTGATCTGGAAGATAATATGACAAGAATCATCGGAAGGGTTGTTTTTTCCGTCAAGAATAAAGACGGAAATTTCAAAAGCGGTATTAATTTTCAGGGCAACTCCGATGAAAACATCGCGTTTGCAACCAGATTAATTCAAGCCTATCAGCAATTTGAATCAGAGCCCATTCTGATCAATGGCGCCAGGGTTTAACCCTTATAGTGGTTGTCAAAAAAACGTTCCGATTGCGGGACGTTTTTTTGCTACAACACTTATGCCGCCATCCTTTTTCTCGGAACATTAATATGACAAGCGGTATAAATCATTTTGATAATTTGCACCATGAGCCTTGCGCCCTATTTTATATTTCTGCCCACATTGACATTCATGCTGTCGTAGGATCGAAATATTAAGCCTTCGCGCTCCCGTTTTTCTGCGGGAAAAGGTTGCTCAATCAGATTGTTTAGTTGCTCTTGTGCCTGTTCCTTTGAGGGTATCGCATCCAGCCCCTCACCCCGCTTGCGGCCGGAAACCGTATCCAGTAGGATCGCCGTGCGGCCGTCAGATACGACACTCAGCGAAATCTGGTTTTCCCCCAAAAGCCTGGCAGCAGCCAGTATTTCTCTCTCCCGCGATCCCAGAGAAGCCGCCGCACATTTAAAGGCCATGAATCGGGTGGCGCCGCCGTCAACGCTGACAACCAGATCAATTTGCGAGCAGTAAAATTGGCCGGCAACGCTTATTTCAATGTCCACATCAACTTCGATATCTTCTTTTGCATAACCTTTTTCATTGACCAAAAATCTCTCCACCATCTGCCTGTTTTCCTCAGCACCGACATTGGGAATCTCTTTGCCGGTGACAAAATCGGTGACCATGGAATAGGGTTTCAGGGTATCAGACATAAATATACCTTACTCAGTACTAATTATTTGAGTTTTGCAACTTCTTTAGCGCGGGGGTCTCAATTCGTTTGGCATCGACCCAGAGCCCTTCAAGATCAAAAAATTCACGAACCGGCTCGTAAAATACGTGGATGACCACATCACCGTAATCCAGCAAAACCCAATGGCCCTGGCCGGTGCCTTCAACACTGAGGGGTTTGATTTTATGCTTATTTAAATGGTCAACAATTGCGTCCGCAATTGCGTTTACCTGGCGGTTCGATCGCCCGCTGCAGATCATAAATACATCCGCGATGGACGTCAGATTTTGGACATCCAGGACAACTAAATTTAGTGCTTTCTTTTTCGTCACCGCTTCTATGAACAGGTCAAGCGCAGCAACCGCGTCTTTGCTCATTTATAAAGTCCTTTGTGTTTTATATATTCTGCCACTTCGGTGGGAACCCAATCTTCGATGGTTTGTTTTTGCTTCACTTCTTGCCGGATTTTCGTCGAAGAAATGTTCAGCGCCTTGACATCACAGATATGAACAGGCTGCATGCCCGCTGATATAAAGCAGTTTTGAGAACCTGAAAACCGGTAATCCACCGAAATTTTAGACTTAAAGTAATCTTCAAGGATTTTCCAGCCCTGTTGCGTGCTTTGATGCCGCTCATGCGGACGGGCCATGACGATCATTGGAATTTGCTCGAGCAATTCCAGGTAAGATTTCCAGGAGTCGATTTCGAGGAAGGCATCCAGGCCCATAATCAGATAAATCAGCGCGTCAGCCGGATAGGTGCCTTTAAAATGGCAAACCGTATCAATCGTATACGACGGCCCGCTGCGTTGTAATTCAACATCCGACACGGTTATTCCGGAAATACCGCTAATCGCCAGTTTGATCATCTCAAGGCGATCATCGGCACTTACCACCGTAACAGGTGTTTTATGGGGAGGCAACGCGGCTGGAATTAAAAAAATATGATCCAGGTTAAAAATTTTTATTACTTCCGACGCAGCCCGCAGATGCCCCCGATGGATGGGGTTAAACGTGCCGCCGAATAATCCAATGCGCATATTATTTCAATACCATATCCATCAAGCACGAATCAAACACTTGCTTGAGGGGTTATCATTCGCTTTATTTATCCAGCAGTTCGATCGTTCGCGAAATCAAGCGCTTGACCCCCTGGTTTTCTTTAGCCGAAATCAAAATGACCGGTTGCGGATCCAGCGCAGCGGCAAAGGCCTCTGCCGCCTTGGACGCGCCCGGCAAATCCATTTTGTTGAGCGCCACGATTTGAGGTTTTTGAGCCAGCTGCGGATTGAAAGATTTTAGTTCCCGGTTGACGGTTTTTAAATGATCGCGGGGATGTTCCGGATCAATGGCCCCGGCATCGATCAGGTGTATTAAAATGCGGGTTCGCTCAACATGCCGCAGAAATTGGGTGCCGAGACCGGCCCCTTGATGGGCGCCTTCAATTAAGCCGGGGATATCGGCAACCACAAACGGATCGCCCCAATCGGTTTCGACAACGCCAAGTGTTGGTGTCAGGGTGGTAAACGGGTAGTTCGCAATTTTAGGGGAGGCTGATGAAATCACACTGATAAGCGTGGATTTTCCGGCATTGGGCAGTCCAATGATGCCCACATCGGCTAAAAGCTTGAGTTCCAGTTTAAGCTGGCGGATAAGTCCCGCTTCACCGGGTTGGGCATAACGGGGGGTTCGATTGGTCGATGTCTTGAAGCGCGCATTACCGAGGCCGCCCCGGCCGCCTTGAACGACCGTATACGTTTCGCCGGCAGTGACAAAGTCGTTTAAAACCTCGCCGGTGGCGGCATCTTTGACCAGGGTGCCGGGTGGAATTTCGATAATCAGATCCGGACCGTTTTTGCCGGTCTTTTGCTTACCCTGGCCGTGGGCGCCATTTTTGGCTTTAAACTGGCGTTTGAATTGAAATGGATATAGGGTGCGGCGGTGCAATGAGCTTTTTAGAATGACATCTCCGCCTTTCCCGCCGTCACCGCCATCCGGGCCGCCGCGCGGAACATATTTTTCACGCCGCAAACTGACGCATCCACGCCCGCCGTCACCGGACTGCACGGTGATCAGTGCTTCATCAAAAAATCTCACTCGGCATGTACACTGACTTTTTTGCGTGACCGGCCGACTCTTTCATAGGCAACGATACCGTCGATCTTGGCAAAAAGCGTATAGTCCTTGCCCATGCCGACGTTATCACCCGGATGGATCCGGGTCCCCAGCTGGCGTATGAGAATATTGCCGGCTTTTACCTTTTGGCCGCCATATCGCTTCACACCACGCCGCTGTGCGTTACTGTCACGTCCGTTTTTGGAACTTCCTGCTGCTTTCTTATGAGCCATGGTTAAAACTCCTTACAAAACCGAGATCTATAATCAAAATTTGCTTTGATTTTAGAATCACAATTTTAACATTAAATTCCCCAAAAACCATGGGGCCATTTGGCCTCTATTTGGTTTTATCTTCTGCCTTCTTCTTGGCCGTCGTTTTCGAGGCGCCTGTTTTTTTGGCAGTCGGCTTGCTTGCCGCCTTTTTGGCCGCGGGCTTGGTTTCTGCCTTTTTGGCTTTGGGTTTGGCGGCCGCTTTGGCCTCAGGCTTTTGGGCTTCTTTTTTCTTTACTTCGGCTCTCGGGCTCTCAGCAGCTTTCCCTTCAACCGTTGCTTTTTTCTCCCGGGGCTTCTCTTTTTCGGCGACAGGCTTTTGTGCTTCGCTTTCGGGTTCGACCTTTTTGCGGGCCTTTACCCCTTTGGCTTTGATGCTGTCTATTTTAACGGCCGTAAACTGCTGGCGATGCCCCTGCTTGCGGCGATACCGCTTGCGGCGCTTATATTTGAAAACGATAATTTTTTTCGCTTTACCCTGTTCAACAATATGCCCCTCAACCGTCGCATCGGCCAGCACCGGTTGGCCGATATTTACATCGGCGCCGTCGGAAATCAACAATACCTGGTCAAACGTCACCGGGCTGCCGACCTCACCTGTAATCTTTTCAACCCTAAGCGTTTCACCTTCTTCAACTTTATACTGTTTACCGCCTGAAGTCACTACCGCATACATCGAATTAGCCTCCTTAAAAATAATCCGCTATCACCGCCTTCCTTATTAATTTCCCGAACTACGGAATTGCGGTATAAGTGGTTGTAACAAAAAATCAGATCAATTTTTTTAACAACCACTAAAAACCAAAAATAATTAAACTTTCAGTACGATTTGTCAAGAAAAAGTTGAAGTTTCTTTGAGAATAAACATACTGTCTTCGAGAATATTTCAGGAAAAAAGCCCGCGATGTGTTGGGGGTCGTTTGTGCAACTCGACCAATTTAGCAGGGGGCTCAAATCAAAAGATGATATTACTCTGTAAGCCGCCAAAGTTCAAAACCAACACGAACAGAAGGTTTCAGGTGGCAGTGTTCAGGTGTTGGATATTTTCAGGAACCCGGATTTAGCTCGTTGGCTGCTGGCTTCTCGCTGCTTGCTGCCGGCCAGAAGTTAGTGACTGGATGTCAGAAATCAGCATCCAATAGCCCCTTGATTACTGAAACCTGACACCCGACACCTTGAAATGATGAAATCATGAGCGTCGCGAATCGGGCGAACCATCACAGTTCGGGCAGCAATCGGAAACCACCGGCAGCGGTTCAGTCCGGGTTTGTTTTGGCTCAGGTAAATTTTCTTTCTGCGTCACGGCCGGTTTGAAGCGCTCCCGGATGGCGCTCCAGACGGGTTTGATTGACATTGCCAGAATAATGAGAGCACCGATGATCCCGACCCATTGCGGCACAATCTCTGAAGCCTGGCCCACCACCGCCTGGGCCGAAATACCCAGAACCGCATAAACCTGATCAACAATTAAACCGAATAAGACGGCGCATACCGCAATGGATGCCAGGTAAATCGCGGTGGCCCGCTTACCCAGCACACCGGTCAGAACCGTCAGGGAGGCAATGTTGGTTGCCGGCCCGGCTAAAAGAAAAACCAGGGCGGCACCCGGGCTGACCCCTTTTAAAATCAGAGCCGCAGCAATCGGTGTGGAGGCCGTTGCGCAGATGTACAACGGAATGCCGACCGCCAGCATAATCAGCATGGCCGGGAGGCCGGAGCCCAGATATTGACTGAACATATCCGCCGGTATCAGCACGGTAATTAGCCCGGCCAATATGAGACCGATCAGAAACCAGCCGGCCAGATCCCCCCAGAGGTCATAAATGGCAAAGTGCATGCCGGCAGCAAGCTTCTCCCGGAAGGTATGATGCTGTCGATGTTCCTCAGGCGAGCAGTTTTGCCCGTCGCAGCAGCCATCCACCGGACAGCTCAGATCCGGGGTAATCCGGGTCGTTTCGTTGTTTGATCCAAAAAGGTTTTCCGTAATTCCGGCAACCGTCGCGGTGACAAAAGCCACCACCGGCCGGGCGATCGTCAGGATCGGATCCAGCAGAGCATAGGTGATGGAAATCGAATCCACTCCGGATTCGGGTGTTGCAATCAGAAAAGCGGTGGTGGCACCATTGCTGGCACCTTGTTTGCGCAGCGACACGGCTGCGGGCAGCACGCCGCACGATCACAACGGAATCGGAATGCCAAAAAAAGCGGATTTCAGGACGGATTTAAAGCGACCCTGTCCCAGGTGTTTGGCAATCGAACTGGGATTTAAAAAAACCCGCAAAAGCCCGGCCACCAGCAATCCGAACAAAATGTAAACAGAGGCATCAACCAGCAAATCCCACGTCGCCAGTAAAATCTCGATAATAAAGTTCAATTTTTTTCCTTACTTTTAATCATTTTAAGAAATTTTTTTCGATAGGCCCCGCCAAACGGCGGGATTTCACATCTGTTTTTATGAAAATTAAAGTGTTCAACAAGCCGCACAAGGGTTTACAAGGAGGCGTACTCTTAGTACGTCGAGGAAGTAAACCCGCGGAGAACACAGCATATCGGGAAAAGGCCTATTTAGGCATCGAAAAATTACTCTGAAACATGCTCCAACCCTGTACTCAACAACTCCGCCACATGCGCATCATCCAGCGAATAATAGATCACCTGACCATCCCGCCGGCTTTTGACCAGGGCCAGATCCCTGAAGCGCCGCAATTGATGCGACACAGCCGACTCGGTCAGCCCCAGAAATGCAGCCAGATCGCACACGCACATTTCCACGTTTCTGAGTGCCATAACGATCTTCAGGCGACTGGGATCACCCAAAACCTTATAAATGGATGCGAGCCAGTTCAGTTCTTTTTCCAAGACCGCTTCTCTGCGCGCTTGCTCGACCCGGTCCAGATGAATCACCCTTACCTGGCAGTCATCCCCAGCTACACATTTGGCTTTTGCAGAACCCATACCCACTCCTTGAATATATGAACATATACTCATGTAACCTTTCTATAACCGTTTGTCAAGCTTGTGTCGATCATTAATGGGTTCTATATTCTTGAAACTTTAGAAAAAAAAAGTTGCTGCTCGCACGCGATGCGAGCCCAATAAATTTCTTAACCAATTTGAAATATTAATAAAAATTGCCAGGAAAAATCTTTGCCCCGATCTTCTATTTATCGTTGATTTACCCAACCCAACGTGTTATTTCCTCGCCAGCCTTATGATCAACCAATATAACCTTTCAGTTAGATTCTGGTCACTGATTTGTAATCCTGCCATACGGCCAAGGTAAGCAACCGAATTTTCTACTGATTAGAATAAGTTGCGTATAAAGCGAGAGCATGGAATCTGAATATTACGTACTGATAATCGGCTATATTTTCGGATTTTATATGGCCTGGAATATCGGCGCCAATGATGTGGCCAACTCAATGGCCTCAGCAGTTGGGGCCCGGGCCATCACCATTCGGCAAGCTGTGTTCATCGCCGGTATCTTAAATATTGTCGGCGCGGTTTTTATCGGCTCGCATGTCACCCAAACCATCCGCAAAGGAATTGTCTCGACCGATATCCTTTCAGATCCCCATCTGGCACTTATTGGCGCTCTGTCAGCCCTGCTGGCTGCTGCCCTGTGGGTCTCATTTGCCACCTGGAAATCGCTGCCGGTGTCCACCACCCATTCGATTGTGGGGGCCATGATCGGTTTTGGTATTATGGCCGGCGGATTTTCGGTGATCAACTGGGGTAAACTCGGCGCGGTCGTATTGAGCTGGGTGATTTCTCCGCTATTTGCCCTGGCCCTGGCCTTTTTGATGTTTAAAACCATCGTCAAGTTTATTTTATCCAAAGAGGATCCTTTCGCCCAGGCCCTCAAACTGGCGCCTTATTTTATCAGCATTGCCCTTTTTGTGGTCATATTATCCTTCCTTTTCAAGACGCCGCTGGGCAAAAGCCTGGCGATCGGAACACCGCTGGCACTGCTGGTTGCCCTGGTTCTGGCTATGGTACTGGGCTTTGTGGCCGTCAAAATCTTGCGTAAATTCATTAAAAAGACTAATCTAACCGGGGAAGAAGAGGTTTTTCGTAAAATTCAAATAGGTACTTCCTGCTATGTGGCTTTAGCTCAGGGGGCCAACGATGTGGCCAATGCCATCGGTCCGCTGGCGGTCATATATTTTCTGGTTAAAACCGGCAGCGTGGGAGCCGAGGTTCCGGTCCCGATTTTTCTGCTGTTTTTCGGCGGCATTGGTATTGCCTGCGGCATCGGCATGGCCGGGCACCGGGTAATGGATACGATTGGCAGAAAAATCACCACTCTGACCAATACCCGCGGCTTTGCGGTGGATTTTGCCGCCGCCACAACCGTGATGGTAGCATCCAAAATGGGGTTACCGGTTTCAACCACCCATGCGGCCGTGGGTGGTGTCATGGGGGTCGGCCTGGCACGCGGTATTGAAGCCGTTAATTTTAGAATTATATTTGAAATTATCCTGTACTGGGTTCTAACCGTGCCGGCTGCGGCCATCACCAGCATCGTAATTTTTAAAATCCTTCAGCTCTTTATCTAAAGGAGAAAGTTATGCGCATACCCTTTATTTCAATGTTTGTCACCTCACCGTTCGACGGCGTACAGGAACATGCCGAAAAGGTGAAAGAATGCGCCTGGGTTTTTCAAAAAGCTATCGAGTGTATCATCGAAGACAGATGCGAAGACTTCGAACATTTCAGAAAGGACATCGATAAGCTTGAAAGCGAAGCCGATGCCATCAAGCGCCGCATCCGGGGACATCTTCCCAAGGGCACCCTGCTGGCCGTGGATAAGTTCCAGCTGTTCCGCTATTTAAGAGAACAGGACAAAGTAATAGATGCCGTGGAAGAGGGTCTTGACTGGTTGTCTTTCAGGGCCACTGCCGGCATTCCGGAGGTGCTCGAAAAAGATTTTATGATTCTGGTGGAAGCGGTTACAGATCCCATCGAAGAGTTGAGCAAGATGGTGGCCGAAGCCCGCAAATACTTTTCAAATTTTTCGGAAGATCAGCGGATCGTGGTGAAAGATATGATTCGCACCCTGCGCCAGCATGAACATGAAGCCGATAAGCTCGAAGACACCGTCAAACATAAGATCTTTAATAGCATCGATGATGCCGTGGCTGTATTCCATCTGATCCGCTTAACGGAGATCATCGGCTCCATCGCCGACCACGCCGAAAATGCCGGCGACATGATGCGCGCCATGATTGCCAAATAGAGCCGGTTTCTAATCTGAACTCACAGCCTTCATAGCGCCTGGCTGACCACACCACCAATATTGCCGAACAGGTCGTTTACCTGGTTGAAGGTGAAATCATCCGGCATGCCCCCTGTCCGCAGGAATAAATATTTGAAGCGTCAGAAATTCCTTCCTCAAAGAGGGGGTCAAATCTTGAATTGTGAATTTATGGCATCTAATTTAGCTTTTAATTTCGTATCTTTCTTTAGCTTTGTTTTAAAAGCTTTAACACTATGGCTTATCGCTGAATAGGTCAGGCCAAAAAGCTCACCGATTTTTGCATTGGTTAAATGTCCTGTCTTCCAAATCAAATAGATGAGCGTATCCCTTTTCTCTTTTTCCAATCCCGATAGCCGGCCGGATTTCAATAGGCGCTTCAGATCGCAGTTAATTATATCAGCGGACTTACGCAAAAAAATGTATGGATCAAAACTACCTGCTAATTGCTTTTGTCCGGGAATTTCAGTGTGTGGCTTCTCAGGCAAATAGTTTTTTCGCATTTGCGCAACAAATTTCTTCGACCCCAAAAAACAACCATGCCGAAAATCCTCCCACAGTTGCTTTTCTTCTTTGGAATAATGCTGGACTTTCTCGCGGTATAATCGATGCTGCTCTTTTCCTGCAATTTGCGCTAAGATCAAATCGGTTGATAACCAGGCCGGTACCTGCTTACCATATGCATAAGCCCGGTAGCTGCTCCAGTGATAGTCCGCCAGTCGTTTGACAATTCCACCCCTAAGTGGATTGCGATGAATGTAAAAAGAAAGTTGCAGCATATAGGCGTCATTTTGCACCACAATGCTCTTGTAGCGACCTTGAAATAGATGCCCGCTTCTACTGTGCCGATAATTAAAGCGAGTGGTGTACGTAACGCCAAACCAATGCATCGCTTTAGTTAGATTAGCACGCTGAGTCCGGACTAAAAGATGATAATGATTATCCATTAAAACATATGCAAATATATCGATCTCAAAGCGCTCAGCCATGTCCCCAACCGTATCCAAAAACATATGCCGGTCGTCGTCATCTATAAAAATATCTTTGTGCTCATTGCCTCGAGATAACAGATGATAAAAAGCACCTTCATATTCTATCCGCCAGGATCTAGCCATATTTTAGCTAATTATTTAAGCCAAGTTAAAATGTCAATAATTATTCACAATTCAAGATTTGACCCCTTCTTTAATATTGTATTGAAAGCCCCTTTATCATAAATTTTAATGGAATAACGCGTTAGTAACGCGTCAGTGATATTTTTAGCCGCGGGTTTCTTCTTTGACCGAAACGGCAATTTTAAACAGCGCGGTCAGCACCAGAAATCCCATGGCCCACACGCCCAGCGCAATTCCGATTTCCGGCAATGAAGGAATGTACTCATTGATTTCATGTAATGGCGAGGGGGTGAAGCCGCCGGCGATCATTCCCAGCCCCTTGTCAATCCAGGTCCCCAGGAAGATGACCACGCAGGCGACGGCCAGCACGCCTTCATTTTTACGGCTGGTCGGTATGACGGTCAGAATAATACCGATGATCATCAGGATAAATGAGGCCCACATCCAGGGCACGTAAGCCGCATGGCCGTGCAGGCCGACAAACAGGTATTTGATGTGATCCATGTGCTCGGGAATCTGGCTGTAAAAGGCGACGAACACCTCACACAGAAAGAAGAACACATTGACGCAAATCGCATAGGCCACGATTTTGGCCAGAGATTGAATCTGCTCCCGGCCGGGGTCAAAATTGCTTACCCGCCGGATGATCAGGCAGCACAAAATCAGCAGTGCCGGACCGGCCGCAAAAGCCGAAGACAAAAAGCGCGGCGCCAGAATGGCGGTCATCCAGAAGCCCCTGCCCGGCAGACCGCAGTACAGGTAAGCGGTCACGGTGTGGATGCTGATGGCCCAGGGAATGGACAGGTAGATTAGCGGTTTCAACCATTTCTGGTAATGCACGCCGTTGCGTTCGGCCTCCAGCACGTTCCAGCCGATGATGATGTTTAAAATCAGATAGCCGTTTAAAACGATGGTATCCCAGAACAGCACGGAGTTAGGCGTTGGATACAAAAAGACATTAAAAATCCGCATGGGCTGACCTAAATCAACCAGGATAAAGGTCACACACATCAGAACCGAAGAAATGGCCAAAAATTCGCCCAGGATGGTGACCTTGCCGAATGCTTTGTAATCATGCAGATAATAGGGCAGCACCACCATCACCCCTCCGGCGGCCACACCCACTAGAAAGGTAAAGTTGGCAATATAAAAACCCCAGGACGTATCCCTGCTCAGGCCGGTGATCCCCAGTCCAAAATCGAGCTGTTTTAAATACAGCAGAAAACCGATACCAACAAAGACCATTAAAAAGGTCATCCAGCCATAATATTTTTTGCCGCCTTTAAGTGCTAATTCAAGCATTATTCACCTCACACGATGTAATAAACACTGGGCTCGGTGCCCAGAATTTGTTTGCGACGAATGGTGTAATGGGTTCGGATCAGTTCGCGAACTTCCGACGCAGGATCGTACAAATCCCCGAAAGCCAGGGCGCCGTTGGAGACCTCCACACAGGCCGGTAATTGACCCACCGCCAGACGTTCGGCACAAAAATTACATTTTTCGACCACACCTTTCATACGCGTCGGAAATTTATTGTTGGTTTCCTTAATAAAGGGTCGCGGATCCCGGTAGTTAAAACTGCGGGCACCGAACGGGCAGGCCGCCATGCAGAAGCGGCATCCGATGCAGCGGTGAAAATCCATAAACACGATGCCGTCGGCTTCGCGTTTCCACGTTGCTTTGGTCGGACAGGCCCGCACGCAGGGCGGATTCTCACAATGGTTGCACAGTACCAGAAAGGGGCGATGCTCAACCTTTTCGGCCAAAAAACGTGCCGCCTTGCCCGGAAAAGCATTGTGGTAACGCGTCCCCCAGAGCCATTTGATTTCATGGTTTTTGTTCTGCAAAGCCGGAACATTGTGAATCTTGTGGCAGGCTTCAATCAGGGGCTCCAGATCCGCCTCAGATTCGAACTTACGGGTATCGATAACCATGGCCCACTGTCTGGCCTTCAGCGATTTGGCCCCTTCTTTAATGACGACTTCAGCCCCGGTTGCCTGCTCCTCTTTGGCAAATGCATTTAAAACCGGCCGTGTGGTTAGCGCCAAGGCAGAAATTCCAAATAATCGTAAAATGCGTCTTCGGCTGCTATCCATTAGCTCTTCTCCTTCGGGTTTTCAATATGGCAACTCCAGCAGTAAGGCCTGACTGAAGCATAATTGTGACAGCGGTCACAAAATTCGGCTTTATTGGAATGACAGTCCAAACAGGTGTTGCTCAGACTCATATTAAATTCTTTGCCTTCGGGATTGACATAGATTCGTTTGCCTTCGCGCACCACGGCATCCCGCCAGACGTCCAGCAGCTGCATATGCTCGGCTTTCATGTATTCGGTAGAGCGCACACATTTTTGAGCTGCTTTGGCCTTGGGTGTCAATTCCACCTCCGGCACAGGGGCGGCTTTTCCGCGCATGTACCAGAAGGGAAACAAAACGATGAGAAAAAATATGACCACTCCCGTCACAATCAGTGCTTTACTTTTCATCAGCTTGTTCCTCCGACTCAATGTCTGATTCTTCTTCGACGACCTCGCGACCCGGGATGTCCTCGCCCCGCAGATCGGTGGAGCGTTCGTTCTCCCCGGGCATAATCAGGGCATTGGCCACCATTTCATGCAACCCGGTGACATCCACTTCCGGCACCCAGTATTCCATCAGGGGTGGCAGTGCGGCCCGGTCAATGGCACAGATACAGGCCAGCATGTTCACGCCGTGTTTTTCATGAACGTGTTTAACCGCGTTGGCGCGCGGCAAACCGCCGGTCAGACGCAATTCCATGTTTTCACCGGCATTCAGACCAGCGCCGCTGCCGCAGCAGAAGGTATTTTCGCGGATGGTGTTGGCCGGCATTTCATAAAAATGATTGCAAACGCTTTCAATGACGTAGCGCGGTTCATCAAAGATTCCCATGCCCCGGGACGGATTACAGGAGTCATGGAAGGTTACTTTTAAGTGATCGTTGCGGCTGGGATCCAGTTCGAGTTTGCCGTGTTTGATCAAATCGGCAACAAACTCGGCGATGTGCACCATCCGATTGGATCTGGCATTCTCGAACTTGGTACCGGTAATCGGTGAAACCGGCTCTTCCAGAAAATCGGTCGGCCCGTTCATGGTGTCCATGTACTGGTTGATGACCCGCCACATGTGGCCGCATTCGCCGCCCAGGATCCACTTGACCCCCAGGCGTTTGGCTTCGGCATACATCTTGGAGTTGAGCCGTTTCATGGTCTCGTGCGAGGTAAAAAATCCGAAGTTGCCGCCCTCGGAACCATAGGTGCTCCAGGTCACGTCAAGCCCGTATTTCTCCTTGAGATAATGAAACAGCATCAAGTACCCCATGGCGGTGTAAGTGCCCGGATCGGCAAACACATCTCCCGAGGGAGTAATAAAAAGAATGTCGGCGCCCTTTTTGTTGATATTGCAGTCCACCTGAACGCCGGTGATTTCTTCGATGTCTTCCACAAAAAAATCGAGCATATCTTTAAAGGCGTGGGGCTGGATCCCCAGATGGTTGCCGGTGCGGTAACAGTTGGCCACCGGGGTGGCAATCCAGTCAATGTTGAGTCCCAGCAGGTTCAGCAGTTCCCGGCCCATAATGGTGATCTCGGCCGTATCGATGCCATAGGGGCAAAACACCGAACAGCGCCGGCATTCGGAGCATTGAAACAGGTAGTACCACCACTCTTTGAGCACATCGAGGCTCATGGGCCGCGCCCCGTTTATTTTGCCCAGAATTTTGCCTATGCGGGTAAAGTCGTTGCGGTAAACAGATCTTAGCAGTTCAGCCCTCAGCACCGGCATGTTTTTGGGATCACCGGTTCCGATGAAATAATGACATTTATCGGCACAGGCCCCGCAGCGCACACAGATATCCATAAATACCCGGAACGATCGAAATTTTTCCAACCGTTCCTTAAAACCTTCATGGATAATTTCCTGCCAGTTTTCCGGAAGCTGCCAGTCTTCGTCCAGCGGGTTCCACTGTCTGGCATTGGGAAGACCGAGATATTCGACACTTTTGGGATTTGAGGCATAGCAGTACATGCCTTTGCGGATATCAACCGGAACGTCCATCCAGTCCGTTTTCGGCGGGCGGTGATCGATCTGTATGAGTTCTTCCGGTTTGGGTGTTTCATCTGCCATAGTTTACTCCTTTTCCTCTGCTTGCTCAGGCTCTGAGGCCGGCGTTTTCGCCGCTGCGGGCTCCGGCATTTTTTCAACCGGCAATCCGACTTCCACCATTTTCTCCCTGAATTCGTCCTCATACTCATCGTAGGTATGCACCAGCACCGGGTAATTCCAGGGATTAACGTGCCGTCGGGCACGGGTGTCGGTGGGCATGTTGCGCGTCGGGCTTAAAAAAACACCGCCGAGGTGCATCAATTTGCTAAATGGAAAATAGGCAATAAAAATACTGACCAAAAAGACGTGCACAAAAAATATGGCGCTGACCCCTTCCGGAATGTTGGGCCGGAAAGTGATCAATCCCAGGGTCAGTTCTTTGGCGGCAGTCACATCAATCTTGGCGAAATAGCGCATGAGGATACCGCTGAGGGCGATTCCGAAAATCAGAAACAGTGGAAAATAATCCGATGCAATCGAAATATATTTGACCTGGCGCACAAAAAGCCGTCTGAAAAACAGGTAGCTGACAGCAGCCAGCAGAACAAAGCCCGAAAGATAAACCCCGGGCACCCCAAATTTAAAGGCCGGATAAATGATCTCAACCCGGAAGAAACTGTCGACATTTTCAACAAGTTGAACGAAAAACGGCACCGGCTCGGTAAAAAACCGCAGATGGCGAATGAGTACCACCAGAAAAGCATAATGGAAGGCCAGCGCGCCCGCCCACAAAAAAATTTCGAGCTGGTAGGACAATCGGCCGCCCTGGGTTAACTTCATGCGGGTGTTTCTGAACAGGGACCGAAAGGTGAATATTTCCAGTGCCATCCGCACGATAATCTGCCAGCCGTTTGCCGGGCTGTCAAACTTGGAATGTTGAATCCAGGGCAGAGATTTTTGCTGACCGCCCGTGGTGGGGATACTGAAGGGCACCGGCGACCGTGACCAGTTGATCACGCGATAGGCAAATCCCAGCACAAATGTGATAATCGCCAGGTAGGGAACAACGACACCCAAAAGATATTGCAGTCCTGACACCTGGGCGCCCAGATAGGAAATCAAAAAAAGAATGATAACGGCAATCAGCGGAACGATGTACCTTAAATTCATTGAACAGCACCTCACTGTAGGGCTCCGGGCTGCCGGTGCTGCCGGCAAACCCGTGGCCGGGTTGCGAAGATTATGGTTTAACGCCCTTGACCTTGCGGGACCGTTCTGAGGGCTCTACAATTAAACCGGCCCGCTTAAAGGCCCGAAAGGTCTGGTTGCGCGTCTCGTTTGCGGCAATCTCGTAAATTTTTTCCCTGCAGTTCATATAAAGGTCAAAAGCCATCAGGCTCAGTTGATCAATTCTGGATTCAAAGGCCAACAATTCTTTCAGCCGGGCAGCATCCTGGAGTTCGTCTGACAGGCAGTCCCTGAGGATCTCTTTTAATTTGAGAATAAAGGCCGTGGCCTGAGACGGGGTAAAATTCTGCACGGCGCGGATACGGATAATGGGATCCAAATGGGATTTGATCGCTTCTGAATCAAAATCGTTGAGCAATTGATCGAGTAAAAAGGGGATGCCTTCAGATGTGGTGTTACCGACCGGGTTGGCGAATTCGTCTTTTTGGCCTTTATAAAATTGAGCGGTATCGGGCGCATAGGTTTGAATGGTGGCTTCAAACCAATGCCGGATGATGTCCTTTTTTTTCTTTTCGATAAGTCCTTTCAGACTGTTTCCCATAAAAACTCCTGCAGGCCCGATCATAATACGCATTCGGTCAAATTTTTAAGGATCAAACCAAAGGGGTCGTTATAAACGACTTGCCCATTTCTGTCAAGGATAAATGGAAAAAAAGAGCCTCAACAAACCAAGATCAGAGAATAGGATATTTATCTAAAATAATTACTTTTTTTGTCGATTCGTCTCGGGGCACGATTGGTTATCATTAGGATGCAAAACCGGCAAAGAACCTATGGATTTCCCTATTGAATGAAGAGGGTTATCTTCATACGACAAATTACATTATCATTGAGACGTTGGCTCTGCTTCAGAGCCGTTTGGGTTTTGAAGCGGCCTATCTTTACTCCGGCGACATTTTAGGACTTGTAGATATCTTATGGGTGAATGAGCCAAGTCATAAGAGGGCTTTTGAACTCTGGCTCAGTTTGGGCAGAAATAAATTAATCCTCGTCGATTGTGTTAGCTTTACAACCATGCGCCATTACGAACTTGAAAACGTATTTGGATTTGACAAGCATTTTAAAGAACAGGGCTTTAAGATATTAGATTAACCCCGGCAATTCTACCAGCCAATAAAAACGCGCCATCAGTTCGCCTTTTCCGAATTCCACAATCCGCAGCTGCTGTTTGCAGGTGGCCGAAAGTGACGAAAAAGGCCTGCAGGCCGCCATCAAAGATCAGCAGTTTGAAATCATTATCAGCGCCCTGAGCCTCTAATCGCATATTGACAATGATTTTCGGAAAAAGTACAAGATACTTAAATAATGATAGATTTTAATTCAAGAATTAAAGGAGTCGAAAATGGAGATTCACAACAGAATGGAGAACGGAGTTTTAATCATTACGATCGATGGCCGCCTGGACGCCTCTAGTGCACCGCTTGCCGAAGAGGAAATTAAAAAAGCACTGGAGGGAGAGCAAAACCGGTTGCTTTTTGACTTAAGTTCGTTGGAGTACCTCAGCAGTGGCGGGTTGCGGGTTATTCTGGGGGCTGCCAAGGAAATCAGACGCAGAGATGGCAAGGTGGCGTTAGCCGCCCTGAAAGAATACGTTTATGAAATTTTTGAAGTCAGCGGTTTTACCGCCATGATTCCCGTTAAAGATACTGTTGAAGAAGGTCTTAAAGAAATTGCATCTTAGAAACCGTCTTGGCATGCGGAATAAATATCGACGATAAACCTTTACTCGACACCAGGTTTCCCTGAACAGGAAAGTATGACTCATGATGCCAGATAATAGCGCAGCAGAAGCCATCCTGCTGGTGGACGACAATCCCACCAATCTTCAACTGCTGTTTGAAACCCTTGACGGCCGCGGCTATAAACTGCTGATTGCCAAAGACGGCAAAACAGCGCTTTCGATTGCCGGCAAGGCCCACCCGAATCTAATTTTGCTGGACATCATGATGCCGGAAATCGATGGCTATGAAGTCTGCCGCCAATTAAAAGCCGACCCGGCCACCGCGGAGATACCGGTTATTTTTCTTTCGGCCCTGACAGACACCACAGACAAGGTTCATGGACTGGATCTGGGTGCGGTGGATTATGTTACCAAGCCGTTTCAGCCCGAGGAGGTCATTGCCAGAGTCAATACTCACCTGACCGTTTATCGGCTTAAACAGGCCCTGGATGAAAAAAATGAAGAGTTGCTGGAGGCCAACGATCTTTTAGAAGAACGCGTCAAAAAACGCACGGCCCAGCTGGCTGAATTAAACACGGCCTACGAACGTTTTGTCCCGCGGGAGTTTTTAGGCCTATTGAAGAAGGAAAGCATTTTAGAGGTTGAATTAGGGGATCAAATTGCACAGCAGATGACTGTGATGTTCTCCGATATCCGGGGTTGGACCACCATTTCAGAAGAGATGTCGGCTCAGGAAAGCTTTAATTTTATCAATGCCTTTTTAAATCGGGTCAGCCCGGTGATCAACGCCCACCGAGGGTTTATCGACAACTTCCAGGGTGACGGCATGATGGCGCTTTTTCCGGAATCAACCGATGACGCCGTCCAGGCAGCGATTGCCATGCACGCGGTGGTAGCAGAATATAATCAAGACCGCCAGCAAAATGGGTTTCAGCCCATCGGCATTGGGGTGGGGCTGCACATTGGCGATCTGATGCTCGGCATCATCGGCCACGCAGAGCGCATGCAGGGAACGGTGGTGGCCGATGCGGTCAATCTGGCATCGCGCCTGGAAGGTTTGACGCGCGTATATGGCTCCTCGATCAGCATCAGTGAGCCAACCCTGTCGCAGCTTAAAGATCCCGACCAATACAAACATCGTTTCGTCGATATGGTTCAGGTAAAAGGCAAAAAGGACTCGGTTTCGGTGCATGAGGTCTTTGACGGCGATCCGCCGTCGGTCATTGACTTAAAAGAACAGACCAAAGAGAATTTTGAACAGGGTTTATGTTTGTATTATGACCGCAAATTTTCCGAGGCCAGCGTCAAGTTTAACCAGGTGCTGGAAAAACACCCTGAAGATCGCGCCGCCCGCATCTATCTCAAACGCTCCGCCAACTATATGGTCAACGGGGTCCCGGATGATTGGACGGGGGTTGAAATACTGACCCAAAAATAATTTAAAATGAGCGTTCCAAATTTTAAAAGAGAAATTCTATATTTGTTCCAAGGTATTCTATCGTTTTTGTTTTTTAAAATTTGAAACCCTTCGGGATTGCCGATCTTACCGCATCTACTGCGTTAGATGCTGTCCCGCATAGTCAACTATAGCGAAACAACATCTGCCTTGTAGCTACGGCAATCCTCCAGAGGCGGATCTACAGTCCTCCGAAGGCGGATCTTCGACCTCGACAATCGCTCAATTTAAATAAAAAATGAGCACTTCAAATTTTAGCATAAGGATAAATCTGTTTCTGGGAAAACGCAATGAAGCTTAAATATAAATTATTGCTGCTTTATGCCGGTGCGGCTTTTTTTATTATGCTGGTGATCGGCAGCTTTCTGTCATCGGCGTTAAAAGATATCACAATCGAGAGAATTGCCAGAAATTACCGCGAACAGCTGAAACACATCGATTTCGGGCTGTCCCGTTTAATCAAGGGCATTGAGCATGATTTAGAGGCCATTGCCCAAAACGAATTTGTGCGCTCCCGCGAAGATGAAAATTTTACATCCTTTCTGGATGCCGACGAAAAATCCTTTGAATATAATTACGGGGAGCTGGAGCAGCGTATCATTTCGATATTCAACGGGTACCGCACAACCCACCCTTATGTCCATTCAGTTTACATGGGACGTGAAAACGGCAGCTTCGTTCGTTCCCACAAACGCGCCCGTCCCACCCGCTATGACCCCAGAACTCGGCCCTGGTACGTTGAGGCGAAAGAAAATCCCGCAACGGTTGTGCGAACACCGCCGTTTCGCTCGGTAACCACACCCGATGTCAGCATCGGATTCGTGAAAGCCATGCTTGATCCCGCGGGAACTCTATACGGGGTTGTAGGCACTTCAATCACCCTGAAAGAACTCACCCAATATATCGCGAATATCAAACTCGACTATAACGGCCATGTTGTGCTGGCCGATAAAAAAGGCACCATTCTGGCGGGCCCGGATCAATCGGCATTGTTTACCAGTTTAAAATCTACTGATCCCCAACTGTTCGAAGATATTTATACCAATGTCGATGGGATTACCATCTTCGAAAAGGATGACCAAAAACGCTATGCATTTTATTATACCTCGCCGCTGATGGAGTGGAAGCTGGCCGCCATCGTTCCGGCTGCCGAAATCAACAAAGTGATCCGGGTATTTGTTTTAAAAATCTTAGCGGCGCTAT
>Ga0265306_10000280_pt1 | contig 23320 bp, 17 predicted proteins | sample Helome_3_FD_192493 | JGI IMG/M metagenome (GOLD analysis project Ga0265306, IMG submission 192493) | Marine sediment microbial communities from subtidal zone of North Sea - Hel_20160420 (Illumina Assembly) | ecosystem: Environmental > Aquatic > Marine > Subtidal zone > Sediment ... | reverse complement strand
CCGCCAGAATGGTTTCGATCAATACGGTGGCTTTGATGGTTCCGTTGGGGATGCCGATCATTTCCTGCGCTCGAACGAAGATATCATTCCACAAGCGGGCTTCCAGATGACTTTCTATTTTAGGAAGATAAAAATAGGGTCCGGACCCTTTAGCCAGCAAGGCCTTGGCATTGTGGTAAAAATAAAGACCGAAATCGAATATACTGGCGGAGATCGGCTCGCTATCAACTGTGACATGTTTTTCGGCCAGGTGCCAGCCACGCGGTCTGACGATGAGGGTGGCGACATCCTGATTCAGTTCGTAGGTCTTGCCTTGCGGATTAATATAAGAAATCGTATCGTTGACTGCATCGCGAAGATTTATTTGCCCCTCAAGCGTTCCCTTCCAGGTCGGCGAGTGCGAGTCCTCGAAATCAGCCATGTACGTACTGGCACCGGAATTCAACGCATTGATGATCATTTTGCGGTCCACCGGTCCTGTGATTTCCACCCGCCGATCCTTTAAATCATCCGGAATCGACGCAGCTTTCCAATCGCTTTCACGAATCGACCGGGTTTCCGGCAAAAAATCGGGTAACTTTCCGCCATCGATCTCAGCCTGGACCTCTTGACGGTGTTGCAGCAGTGATTTGCGCTGAGGTTCGAATTCGCGTGCCAGAGCACCTAAGAATTTAAGTGCGCCGGGTGTCAAGATTTGAGAAAACGCTTCGCTAACGGGTCCAAGAATTTCAATATTGTCAACTTTAAGTGGGCCGCTCATGGTCAATATCCCTCCTTTTCAGCGTCATCTGGGTGTTTCACCGCTTTCCATAATAACGTTCCGACGTAATGACTTTCAAAAATCTTAAGGCCAATTTGAGTTGAAGTCAATGTCCCACTGCCGTTTTAGCCGCCGGTTTTGCGCGTAGGGAAATATATGGGGCAGTTCACCGGCTCTGATCGCCTCCTGGGCTTTATGCCAGAAACCGACATCCAGCAGATCGGAATGGTGTTCTAAAAAAATTTCCAGTAAATGATCGGGTAGTCCCAGAAATCTTTTAAATTCTTGCGGGAAAACATCATTTTCATTAACGAAATACCATGGCTCGGATGCAAGTTCATCATCATAGCAGGAGGATTCCGGGATTTTTCGAAAATTGCAGGCCGTCAGCAGACACAGTTCATCGTAGTCATAGAAAACAACACGGCCGTGACGGGTAACGCCAAAATTTTTTAACAGAATATCGCCGGGGAAAATATTGCTGACAGCCAGATCTTTAATCGCGGCGCCAAAGTCAATAACAGCTCTGCGTGCCGCAGCAGGGTCTGCCTCCTGCAGGTAAATATCAAAAGGCGTCACACGGCGTTCCACATAGGTATGGGTTAATATCACATGATCCTCTTTTATTTTCACCGTTTGAGCAGCTTCGGATTGCAGCTGCGTGAGCAAGTTCGGTGAAAAAAAACAACCATCAAATTTTAAATGTTCGAAAGCCTGCGCATCTATCAACCGACCGGCCCGGTCATGGTTGAAAACCAGCTTATATTTTCCCATAACTTGCGGCCGCGTGATTTTTTTCGGTGTACTGAAGCGGTCCCTGATTAGCTTGAATACCAGGTCATCATTGGGCATGTTAAAGACGATCATAACCAGGCCGCTCTCTCCGCGAGAGATTTCGAAGCGTTCATCCCTGCACTCCGATAGGTGGCCCAGTAGTTCCCGGTAGAGTATGGTTTTGCCGTGTTTGTTAAAGCCGATCGCAGTATACAGTTCAGCAATGCGCTTGTGAGGTAAGATGGTTTTAAGGAAGCGAATCAAATCAGAAGGTTTTGCAGATGCAACATGAAAATAGGAACGTGTGAAGCTGAATAAAATGCTGATATCATCCTCTTGCAAAAGGACAGCATCCACAACGATGCCTTCAGATGAATTCAGCAAAGCAATTGCAAGCGGGATGAGATTAGGACCACAGAAAAAGCGACCCATTAGATAGGCACCCATCCCGCGAAAAAAAACATTAGTGGCCATTTCAATGCGATCGATCTCAGCCGGTAATCCCATTTTATGCAGGTGCACTTCGATTTTTTCGGCCACTCTTCCGGCATCTAACTTGAGGTTTTGAAATCCGGTGGCCAACGGATAAGCGGACAGGATTTTGCGAATCAGGCCAGCTACAGATCTTGCGTCTTTATATGACCGGTGGGCTTCAGATTTTGCCGGAGCGGAGGAGGTGCCAGAATCGGTGTCGACAAATTCAATTTGCGAATCGACGCCAACAGTGGCAAATATGCGCCGGGTGATCGAATTAAAAAATGTTTCGGCCAGCTCCCGATCATTGCGCTGGTTCACAAGACCGGCGAATGCTGACCTTAAGTTTGCCCAGACCTGTTTGTCCTCAACGCGATCACCCAACAAATGACGAATGGCCGTCTCAATTATATCGACTTCCTTTTTATATATGTCTAGTCTTGCGGCTGCATCGGCCCTCATGCCCTGCCAATCACGTGTCTTAAACCTTAATTTGGCACGTGCTGTGACCGCATCGAACTGGGTCCGGTAGCTTTCATAGGTTTCCCTAATTGCTTTGGCACCCATATTCGCGAGTCGGCTATTGGTTAAGTTTTGCGGCATTTTTTTAATTGCATTGATAGAAGTTTATTTGAATTGTTTACCGCGGTCTAGATTGCGGTACTGGATGGCTTCGGAGATGTGGGCGGAACCGATAGCTGCGGATTTATCAAGGTCGGCAATGGTGCGGGCAATCTTTAGGATGCGGTTGTAAGCGCGGGCCGACAGCCCCAGTTTGTCGATGGCCGATTCCAGCAGCCGGCAGGAAGCATCGTCGACCTGACAATGTCGCTTGATGTGGCGGCTGCTCATCTGGGCGTTGCAAAAAATTTTGGTGCGCGACAGGCGGTCCGCCTGGGTTGCACGTGCCCGGGCCACGCGCTGGCGAATGGTTTCAGAGGGCTCGGCCGCATGATCCTGCATCAGGTCTTTGTAGGGCACGGCCGGTACTTCCACATGCATGTCGATACGGTCTAAAAGCGGCCCGGAAATCTTAGAGCGGTAGCGGTGAATCTGTTGATGGGTGCAGCGGCATTCGTGTTTGGGGTCTGATAAATAGCCACAAGGACAGGGGTTCATGGCAGCTACCAGCATAAAATTAGCCGGATAGGTCAGGGTTGACCTGGCCCGGGAAATGGTCACTTGCAAATCCTCAATCGGTTGCCGCAGCACTTCCAGGACGTGTTTTTTAAACTCCGGCATTTCATCTAAAAACAGTACCCCGTTGTGCGCCAGGCTCACCTCGCCGGGTCTGGGAATATGACCGCCACCGATCAGACCGGCATCGGAAATGGTGTGGTGGGGCGAGCGAAACGGCCGGGTCGTCACCAAGGCCTGCCCTTTGGACAATAGACCGATAACACTGAATATTTTGGTGGTTTCCAGGGCTTCTTCAAAGGATATCGGCGGCAGGATGGTCGGCAGGCGTTTGGCCAGCATGGTCTTTCCGGAACCCGGCGGGCCGATCATCACCAGATTATGGCCGCCAGCGGCAGCGATTTCCAGGGCCCGTTTGGCATGTTCCTGGCCCATCACCTCGGCATAATCAATGGCATAATGACCGTCGCTTGCAAATAATTGGGTAATATCGGTCTGCTCTGGTGTGATCTGGGTAAACCCCCTTAAAAACCCCACAATCTCAGACAGCGTTTTGGCCGCTAAAACCTCAATGTCCTGGATCACCGCAGCTTCCCCTTTATTCTCAAAAGGAACGATGATGGCTGAATAGCCGGCCGCTTTAGCGGCCAGTGCCATCGGCAAAGACCCTCTAACCGGCTTAATGCGTCCGTCCAGCGAGAGTTCACCTAATACTAGATAGCGGGAAAGCTGATCCTGGGGGATAATGCCGGTGGCAGCCAGGATACCCAGCGCGATGGGCAGATCAAAACCGGTTCCTTCCTTTTTAATGTCGGCTGGCGCCAGGTTAACCGTTATACGGTCGGCCGGAAACCGATAGCCCGAGTTGTTCACCGCCGATTTGACGCGTTCTTTGCTTTCCTTGACCGCGGCTTCCGGAAGACCGACCGTTGTGAAGGTGGGCAGACCGGAAGTGATGTCCACCTCCACCTCGACCGGATAGGCATCAATTCCCAGAACAGCACTGCTGAGGACTTTGGCAAGCAACAGCCTTCTCCCTGGCTTGGGTTAACCGAGCTGGCCCAAAGGCCAACCGCAGACTGCTGAGAGCTATAGCACTTCCAACTGTCGGCGACAATCTTTTTGTTGACTACTCAGTTGTTCCCCTGCAGACACAGGCCGATGCGCACAACACGCCGCGCTGGTGGTCAAAATCACTTGCTATTTAAATAGGTTTCAGCTATTTAATACCTAAATCTTGCATAAAAATTAATGCGAAGTTAAGGTAATACCTAAATCTTGCAACCGAAGTAATGTGTAGGCGCCGAGCGGAATGTTGAGCAGCATTTCTAATGTTCATCATTTTTTCGTGACGATGCGTTAACGGATAATGAAGCAAGGGCTGAATTTTAATTAGCGATACCTTTATCAAATGATTTCGTTGCTTAAACGAACACAATCCGTCTTCTTTCTGGTTTTGGGCCTGCTTTTCATTTCCGCCCATGCTGGATATGCCCAGGATGCGACCCTGACCAATATCACTGTCTCCAATACCCGTGAAGATCTGCTGCTTTTTTTGAATCTCAAAGGGGCCTTCCGGGAAGAGATGAAAAAGGCCATTTTAAGCGGCGTACCCTCTACATTTTCTTTTTTCGCGAAATTGAATCGTGTACGCAGTTTTTGGTTTGACAAAGATATCGCCAATCTTGAGGTCACCCACACGATCATTTACGATAATCTTAAAAAAGAATTCACCGTCACACGTTCCTGGAAAGAGAATAATCCCGAAGTCACCGAGTCATTTAATGAAGCAAAGAAATGGATGACGGAAATCGATAGTTTAAAAATTATTCCATTAAACAGGCTTGAAAAGGGCGAGCAATACCAGCTGAGAGTGAAGGCTGAAGTCAGCAAAAAAACCCTCCCTTTATATCTGCATTACATTCTGTTTTTTATGTCTTTATGGGACTTTGAGACGGATTGGTACACCATCGATTTTACCTTTTGATTTCAGCCTGTTGATGAACAATCCACCACGAATGCCATGAAAAGGCCCAGATTTAAAAGAAAATCTTCACTTTCGGAAAAAGAACGCAAACGACGCAAGCGCGAATTTATTCTGATTCTGGTTATTCTGTTCGTGGTTGCCCTTTTGACGTTTGTCGAAAGCCGAATCATCAAATTCGGTGCCGATATTGCCGTCTCAAATACGGTGTTGATGTTCATCCTGATCAACATCAATTTGCTCCTGCTGATCTTAATGATCTATCTGGTTTTTCGAAATCTGGTGAAACTGATCTATGACCGCAGGCGCAATGTCCTGGGCGCTAAAATTCGGACCAAACTGGTCATCGCTTTTGTTTCACTGACCCTGTTGCCGACCATTGTCTTATTTTTCTTTGCGCTTAATTTTATTACCGCCAGCATTGAGTTTTGGTTTAACGTGCCGGTCGAACAGGCGCTTGATAATTCATTGTGGGTGGGCGGACGCCTGTACAGCCGGACAGAGGAGAACAACCGATTTTTCCTTGAACGCATATCTTACCAGATAAAAACCAAAAATTTGTTGGATGATAAAAGCCGCAAAGCCCTTTCGCATTACATTCGAGTTGTCCAACGGGAATTTAACCTTGACGCTGTCGAGGTCTACGCGCTCAATACTGAACGCCTAACCTTCGCTCTGGCACCCAAGCTAGAAAACGAATATTTTGGCATCATCTCAGCTGAAGATTTGCAAAAGGAATTGCCTGCGGACGGGATTCGATCGATTTCGCAAGCCATTCCGTCTGGTGAGTTCATCAAAACCGTGGGGACCATTCCATTTGGGGTGCAACCCGACGAGGCTGTCGGATTTGTTGTAGCCACCATACTGATCCCCCGTGAGCTTTCTGAAAATCTGCAGTTTATTCGCACAGGTTTTACGGAATACCAGCAGATAAAACTGCTGAAAAAGCCGATACAGATTACCTATTACATATCGCTTTCCATTGTTGCCTTGCTGGTTTTATTTTGTGCCGTGTGGTTTGGATTTTTTATGGCCCGGTCGATTAGCCTTCCGATCAAAGAGTTGGCCGAAGGCACGCGGCGGGTGGCAGATGGCGATCTTGGCTATATCATTGATCCGGTGAGCGATGATGAGTTTGGCAGCCTGGTTGAATCCTTCAACCAGATGACCCAGGATCTTCGAATAGGCCGAGAGCAACTGGAGCTCTCTGCCCGGATGTTGCGTCGTCAGAATATTGAAATTGAAGAGAAACGGCAGTTTATGGAAATCGTGTTAAAAAGCGTATCCGCCGGCGTTGTCACGCTGGATGCCAGGGGCATTATATCGACGATGAATAAATCAGCTGAAAAGATGCTGAATCTCAAATCCGAGCAAATCCTGACCAAAAGCTATAAAAACTTATTAGACGGCCCCTTTTTGGAACTGGCCAATGAAATTTTGGATAACCTTTCTTTGTCCAGCGGAGACACTGTTGAATTGCCGCTGAAGCTTACCATTGAGGGCAGACCGAGAAGCTTTCTGGTCTCTGTCAATGCGCTCAAAGACGATGCCGGACGACACATGGGGACCTTGATGGTATTTGATGATCTGACCGAACTGGAAAAAGGCCAGCGCATGGCGGCCTGGCGTGAAGTCGCGCGGCGCATCGCCCATGAGGTTAAAAATCCGTTGACACCGATTATCCTCTCAGCGCAGCGGCTCAAACGAAAGTACGCACAGTTTGTGGATGACACCATTTTTGAAGACTGTACTGAAACCATCATCAGTCAGGTGGAGCTGATTCGCAATTTGGTGAATGAATTTTCGTCATTTGCTCGTTTTCCCAGCGCGAATCCCGTTCCCTGTCATTTGATACCGATAATTGAAGAAACCGTAGCCCTCTACCGGGAAGGGCATCCCAGTATTAAATTTAAAACAAACAATACCCGTGACATCCCGATTCTAAATATCGATCGCCAGCAGATGAAGCAGGCGTTAATTAACCTGATTGACAATGCGATTGGCGCAATAAAAGGCCCCGGCAATATTAACATTAGCGTGGCTCATGATCCGATTTTAAAAAAGGTTCGAATGGAAATTGCCGATGATGGGCCAGGTATTTCCGATGAAAATAAGACCCGCTTGTTTCAGCCCAATTTTTCCACCAAAAAGACGGGAATGGGACTGGGGCTGACAATTGTCAACACCATTATCGCAGATCACAATGGGATGATAAATGTGCAGGACAACGCACCCCGCGGGGCGAAATTCGTAATCGAGTTGCCGGTGTAATCAGCATGGGGCTTGGTGCAGGGCGCATGGTATAAAATGAGTTTGTTGTCAACACTTCAGGCCCCGTGCCCCATGCACCATGCCTTAAGCAGTACTTTCACTGTCTTAGCTATCGGTATTCGATAAAGTAAACAACTTTGTAAGGAGTATGGGTAAATGCTAGCATCAGTGTTGATTGTTGATGATGAACAGTCGATTGTTCAATCTTTGAGCGGTTTGCTTTCTGATGAGGGCTTTGAGGTTTCAACAGCCGTCAACGGTTATGAGGCGCTAAAAGCCATTGAATCAGAATCACCGGACCTGGTTTTGCTCGATATCTGGATGCCGGGAATGGATGGAATTGAAACGCTAAAGGAAATTAAAAAATACAATTCCCAAATTCAGGTCGTTATCATCACCGGCCACGGGACGATCGAAACAGCGGTTAAAGCCACCAAGCTAGGCGCCTTTGATCTGGTTGAAAAGCCGCTTTCCATTGATAAGATAATTTTAACCATAAACAATGCGTTAAATTTTAAGCGTCTGGAAGAAGAAAATAAATATCTTCGTACCAAGACGCTGGAAAAACATTCCATTGACGGAGAATCTGAAAGGACAAAGGTTTTAAGAAAAAATATTGACGTCGCAGCGCCGACGGACACCTGGATACTGATTAGCGGAGAAAACGGCACTGGCAAAGAACTGGTGGCGCGCACCATCCACCAACTCAGCCCGCGGGCCGAGCAGCCGCTGATTGATGTCAGCTGTGCGGCTATCCGGGACGAACTCTTGGAAAGTGAAATGTTCGGACATGAAAAAGGCTCATTTCCCGGTGCAACCGCCAAAAAAAAAGGCAAGTTTGAGCTGGCCAATAACGGCACCATATTTCTGGATGAAATTGGAGATATGAGCTTAAGCTCTCAGGCCAAAATACTGCGGGTTCTGCAGGAACAAAAGATCCAGCGGGTGGGCGGAAGCCGACAGATTGGCATTGATGTGAGGGTGATTGCTACCTCCAACAAAAGCCTGGAAAAAGAAATCGAAAAGGCGACATTTCGAGAGGATCTCTATTATCGTTTGAATGTGATTCCCATTAATGTTCCACCTTTAAGAGAGCGAATCGAGGATCTTCCACTATTGGTCGAGGCCTTTTTAGTCGAGTTTGCTGTTCAGAATCGCAGCAAGCGTAAAATGATGAGTCCCGCGGCGATCAGCATTTTGAGCAATTATGCCTGGCCCGGAAACGTCAGGGAGTTGCGGAACCTGGTTGAACGGCTGGCTATCATGGTTGATAAAGATGTCATTGATGTGACGGAAATACCGGATTCATATCGTCCCGGTGGTTTAACCAACCCATCGTATGCGGCTTCGGCACCATTTATGAAATTAGACAATTTCAAAGAAGCGCGCAAAGCGTTTGAAAAGGAATTTATAAAAGTAAAATTGGTCCAAAATGAGAACAATATTACAAAAACCGCTAAGGCGCTGAAGGTGGGGAGGAGTTATTTGCACAAGAAGATCAAAAGCCTCAACTAAAACCTATCTCAAAAATGCGTCTAAGACTCCAGAGCCGCGTTCTACCACGAATTGAAATACTCACGTACTACGTGTACGCTCCGTTTTCAATCCGCGGTACGCCTTGCCCTGAACCCTTATCCATTATTTTTGAGATAGGTTTTACTTTTCAAATATAAATTGTAAACTTCTTGTTTTAAAAGGGAAAGAAGTTTTGACCATACGGATCATTGGTGGGGAGTTGAAGGGTAGAAAGCTGGTAACGGTGCCCGGGACAGATACGCGGCCGACAGCTGACCGGGTGCGGGAGTCCATTTTCAATATCCTTGGCGATGGCGTTCGGGGTGCCCGCGTCCTCGATCTGTATGCCGGAACCGGAGCGATGGGTATTGAAGCTTTAAGCCGGGGTGCTCAATTTGTTTTTTTTGCAGAAGATCATAAAGCAGCTTTAGCCGCCTTAGAAAAAAATATTAAAACGTGTTCGCTTGAGAGCCGAGCGAACGCAATTAAATGGAACATATTAGATAACTTAAATATCATCCGTTCTTACAAGCCCGCCTTCAATCTTGTTTTCATAGACCCGCCCTACAATAGGGATATGGTCCAGCCGACCCTATCCAATCTGGATATGAGCCAATGCCTGGTAAACGGTGCCTGGCTGGCCCTCGAACATTCGCCGCTGGAGCCGATTCCAGAAAAGCGGTCTGAATTCAAAATTGCCGACCAGCGAAGATATGGAAAAACGCTTGTTTCTTTTTTAATTTATATGGTATGAATCCAGAATATCAATCATTCTGATTTTTTTATATTAAGGTGCGTCTCCTTGCCTATGGAAGCCTCCAACTCGTGTAAAATTCAGGTATTGTCTGCCGTTTGCGTTCATCATTTGCCGTTTATACCACTATATACTCCCAAGAAAAAAGGATTGATGTAAGATGCCTAAAATTGCAATCTACCCGGGGTCTTTTGATCCGGTAACCAACGGCCATCTTGATATTCTTGAAAGAGGGTTAAAAATTTTTAATAAGATTATCGTTGCGATTTTGTATAATCCAAACAAGGAGTATCTTTTTGACCTCGAAGAACGAGTGGAGATGCTCAAAGATTGCTTGAAGAAATTTAAAAACGTTGAAATCGATAGCTTTGACGGCCTTTTAGTGAACTATGCCGCCCACAGAAAAGCCCATGCGATTCTCCGGGGGCTGCGCGCTATGTCTGATTTTGAGTATGAATTCCAGATGGCCTTGATGAACCGGCGGTTGAATCGCGAGGTGCAGACGGTGTTTCTGATGACCGGATTGCGCTGGATATTTACAAGTTCTTCGATTATTAAAGAAGCCATTCAATTCGGCGGCAATATTGATGGAATGGTTCCGTCGCTGGTGCAAGAAAAGCTGAAACAAAAATTTAACCTCGTTTCAGGCTCTGAACAAACCGGCAAAAATTAAACAGGGCCTCGATTGCGTTAAATCGTAATCGACGGTTATTGGTTATTGATTAATTGTTTAAGAGGAATAGGATTCATTCTGATTTATCATAACTCGAGTTTCGAACCCTAAACTGACGGTGTACACCAGCCAATATCAGGTTTGCTAGATTGATTCGTGAGAAAATGCGTTTTTGTGGGAGGCGATAATTTATACATCCGCTTCTAATAACGAATAACAAATAACAATTAATGCCTGTGGATCTTTGGCAGCTCAATATATTCTGCAAGGTCATCGAGCTCAAGAGCTTTTCCAGAGCCGGGAAAGCCGTGCACCTCTCTCAGCCCACCATCAGCAGTCACATCAAAGATTTGGAAGATCATTTTGACTGTCGGCTAATTGATCGTCTATCCAAAGAAGCGTCGCCCTCCAAAGCCGGCGAGTTGTTGTATGGCTATGCCAAAAAAATCCTGGCTCTGCGCGATGAAACCGAGATGGCGCTGGCGGAGTACAATGGAAAAATTCGGGGGCGCCTGGTAATTGGCGGCAGCACGATACCCGGGACATATATGATGCCCCAATTGATTGCTGACTTTAAACGCCAATATCCGGACGTCATCATTTCCTTAACTATCGGAGATACGGCTCATATTATCGAGGGCATTTTAGATGGAGGTCTGGAGCTGGGGATTGTTGGCGCCCGAGCAGAAACCCAAAAGATTGATCAAAAAAAATTAATTTCAGATGAGATGCGTCTTATCGTACCGGCCCATCATCGCTGGGCGGGTAAAAAACATGTGTCTTTGAAACAGCTCGTCTCAGAGCCTTTCATTTTAAGGGAACGTGGCTCCGGGACTTTAAAGTCATTGCATCAAAGCCTCAGCGACCGGGGCTACGCTGTCGAAGATTTAAAGGTTATTGCCGAACTGGGGAGCACTCAGGCAATCTGTCAGGGAATTAAAAACGGAGCCGGTGTATCTGTTCTTTCAACGCTGGCAGTTGCCGAAGATCTTCAGGCAGGCAAATTAAGTGCGCTTAAGGTAGACGGCCTGCATCTTAAACGGAGTTTTTATCTAACCTGGCACAGGCAGCGCAGCTCCTCACCGTTGCATCAGACATTTGTCAAATTCCTCAAAGAAAAGTTTCCAGGCAATTAGCCGCCGTCTTTTACTCTGGCCAACCGTTCAATAACAATCACCGCCAAAAACCCGATGATTGCCAGACCGATCGCAGCCCACACCTCGGCGTTAACGGTTTCGGGTATTATATTGGAACCCCAGATGACGTGGGGACGCCCACGAATTATTTGGGTTGCAAGTATTTGCTTCCACGGCCAGATTTTTGGCATGGCGCCTACCATCAAACCGGTGAGAAACGCCATTGTCAGACCGCGAAAATGGTTGAGGAAATAGTTCAGCAGCCTGGAAAAACTGAGCAACCCGACCAGGCACCCCAGACAGAATACGATGATAATGATAAATTGCTGCGGCAAAAAAGGGTTTTTTAGAGTGGCTGTGATAAACTCATATTTGCCTAAAATCAGCAAGATGAACGCACCGCTGATGCCGGGTAGAATCATGGCACAGATGGCGATGATACCGCACAAAAAAATAAACCAGAGCGCCTCGGGAGTTGTTATCGGTATTAAATTCACGATGAAGGCAGCAACAGCGATTCCAACCACCAGGCTGATGCCGGTACGCAGTGTCCAGGAGGCCACCTGCCGGCTGACCACCAATATTGATGCCGCAATCAGACCAAAGAAAAGACTCCAGGTAAATACCGGATAGTGGTTGATCAAAAAATTCATCAGTCTTGCGAGACTGATGATGGCAATGCCGATTCCGGCAAACAGGGCAAGTAAAAAACGGATGTGGATGCTTGCCACAGCGCCTTTAAGGTCAAGCTTCAGCAGCTTTTTAACCATTGTGGCATCCAGGGATTTAAGGGCTTTGATCAGGTCTTCATAAATTCCGGTAATGAGCGCAATGGTGCCGCCAGAAACACCGGGGATCACATCCGCTGAACCCATGCACAGCCCCTTTAAAGACAACACCCCGGCTTTTTTAATAGAATCCGGACCCCGACTTGCAAAAAACGCTTCTTTCCACGTCGACTGTGTTTTCATTTTCACCGATTCAATCCGTTCTTTTTTCCTTCCAGCCCTGCGCCCCGATAAGTTTGACAAATCGGCATCCCCCCAGATTGGATTTATGAACTCCCCGTTTATCTTTGAGAATTTTGATCAGATCCTGGGAGTGTTGGTTGCCCACCGGCACGATCATGCGTCCTCCTTCAGCCAGCTGATCGAGTAGTTTTGCAGGAACCTCCGGCGCACCGGCGGTCACAATGATGGCGTCAAATGGACTTTCAGCCTGCCATCCCGCCGTGCCGTCAGTGCACCGCATAACGATGTTGTGATAATGAAGCTTATCGAGAAGATTGCGGGCCTGGATATAGAGCGCTCGGATTCTCTCGATCGTGTAAACCCGGAATACGATCTCCGCTAAAACTGCCGCCTGGTATCCCGAACCGGTCCCAATTTCCAGAACGCGGTCGTCTTTGTGAAGGTCTAAAGCCTGCGTCATTTCCGCAACAATGTAAGGCTGGGAAATGGTTTGCTGTTCACCGATGGGAAGCGGGTAATCCCCGTAAGCCTGATCTCTTAAAGCTTCACTGACAAATAGATGTCTGGGTATGGTGTGAAGCGCCGCTACAACGTTGGGGTCTTTTATTCCACGAGATTTGATCTGGTGCCTGACCATTTCGTCCCGTTGGCGTTCATATTTAATGGCTTCCTTATTCATGCTTGCTTATCTACCAACTCAGTACATCCAGGTCAAGATTATCGAGGCGTCAGTCTGATGATTTTTGGAAAGCCGGCCGGAGCAGAGTCGGGTTTGATTAGCCCGGCAATTTTTGTACCCTTAAAAAAAGACCTTGATCCTTTTGTAAAATACTACAATAATTATATGATCCGGTAAATTAAGATGCAATATTGCTAGGATAATGTATGGATAGCACGCGACACCTGGTTTTTTCTATCTTGATATCGATCCTGATTCTTGCTGCGGGCACCTCCGGATATATGGCGATTGAAGGTTGGCCGTTTATCGATGCCCTCTATATGACGGTGATCACCATTTCCACCGTCGGCTTTAAGGAAGTCAATCAGGTCGGTGAAGGGGGCCGCATATTTACGATTTTTCTCGTTTTTTGCGGGGTCGGATTTTCCCTCTATGTTGCCGCAGCCGTCGTGCAATTTATGGTTGAGGGCCGCATCAGAATTATTATGGGGAGGCGCAGATTGAATAAAAAGATAGACCACTTAAATAATCATTATATCGTTTGCGGGTATGGGCGCATTGGCCAGGTGCTTTGCCGTCATCTGAAAGAAGCCGACATCGATGTTGCTGTTATCGAAAAATCCTCAGAACAGGTTCCGGTGATGGATGAAGATGACGTACTTTACATTGCCGATGATGCCACGGATGAAAACAATCTGCTAAAAGCCGGTATCAAGCGCGCCAGGGGGTTGGTTGCTGTTCTGGCGACCGATACGGACAACGTCTTTTTGGTGCTGACCGCCAGACAACTGGCACCGGAGCTGTTCATTATGGCCCGTGCGAGCGAGAGAAACGCCATAATCAAATTGCGTGCCGCCGGTGCCAACATGGTGGAATCACCTTATGTGATGGGGGCGATGAGCATGGCCAATCGCATTATTCGTCCGACCGTGACTTCGTTTCTGGATCTGGCCTTTGCCCAACGACACAAGGATATACAGATGGAAGAAATTCCGGTGAGCGCTGCGTCTGAGCTGGTCAATGTCGAGCTGAAAGACTCCGGCATCCGTAAAAACTTCAATCTTATTATCATTGCCATAAAGAAGCCCGATGGCAGCATGCAGTTTAATCCCTCTTTCGACGCGGTCATCAAGCCCGATGATACGGTCATCGCTGTTGGCGAACCTGCCAGTTTGCAGAAACTGGGTTGGGCGTTAAACCCTCAAGCCGGTGTTTCATAAAAGGGTCTGGCGGTATGGGGGCTGCAAATGACCGGCTAACTTGCGGATAGCCGTTAAGGTTTCGTCGGTTGTTCCCTTTAGATTTTATATATAACACGATCTTCGGTGATGATAATGTCGACGTGCTTGTCGTGAGATTCAATGGGTACCTGTGGGACAATTTGAGCTTCGAGGGCAAGTGCAACCTTGCGGGTGGTGATGGCCAGATTGGGAATCAAGCGGTCATAATATCCTTCTCCGGAACCGATCCTGCCCCCTTTTTCATCCAGGGCCACCGCCGGAATGATTGCGATGTCGATCTTTTCAATTGGGACAATCTTGCAGCGGTTATCATGGGGCTGCGGAATATTGCGCGGTCCCACCTGAAGGTCTTTTTTAAGGTTGTCGACTTTTTTCAGTGTCATCTCAAAATTGTCAGCGCTATAAGCCGGCAGGACGACGATTTTATTTGAATGGAGCGCGCGCAGGAGGATTCTTGCGGTTTGAACCTCATTTTCATTGTTCGCATACATAAGCGCAATTTTTGACTCCAGAAAATTGGCAAAATCAAAGAGTCTGTCTTCGATGGCTTTTGTTTTTTCAGCGACTTCCTTAGCCGATAGTGCAGCAATTTTCTGGGCGATGTCTTCACGAATCTGGTTTTTGGTAATTTGGATTTCATCCATCTGACAACTCCTGCTACGAGGTTGAATTTAAATCGATGAATAATGATAGGCCGTGCTAATCGTCAATAATCATTGACTATACAGCTCTACCATGCTATCTGCGCCAATGTTTCATCTATCCGCCAGCCCAGGGCGGTCAAATTTTTTTACGTCCTTAGAAACTTTTATTATAAGGAAATAAATGCTGGAAATCAAGTTTGTTAGGCAAAATTTAGAAATCGTCCAAAAGGCTCTATTGGCGCGGGGTCATTCGACCGATCTGAATGCCTTTAAATCGTGTGACGAAGAGCGCAGAATCATTTTACAAGAGCTTGAAGCCCTGAGGCATCAACGCAATTTGGTCTCCGATCAGATTGCGGAAATGAAAAAGGCCGGTGAAAATGCCGACACCGTTGTCACCCAAATGCGTGAGGTTTCCTCAAGGATTAAAGCGCTGGATAAATCTTTGGCTGAAACCCAGGAAACACTTGAGAAAATGTTGCTGGAAATGCCAAACATCCCTCATTCATCTGTTCCGGTGGGCAAGGATGAAACCGATAACCCTGTTATTAAAACCGTTGGTGAACCGCCTGTTTTTAATTTCGAACCCAGAGCGCACTGGGATATCGGAACAGTGCTGGGCATCCTGGATTTTGAGCGTGCCGCGAAAATTACAGGGGCCCGTTTTCCGCTTTACTTTGGAGTCGGCGCGCGTCTGGAAAGAGCGCTCATTAATTTTATGCTCGATATTCATACGCAGGCGCATGGATATACGGAAACACTGCCGCCTTTTATTGTCAACCGGCAAAGCATGACCCATACCGGGCAGTTGCCGAAGTTTGAAGAAGACCTGTTTAAACTGGTAGACTGGGATTACTATCTGATCCCCACTGCCGAAGTGCCGGTGACCAATATTCATCAGAACGAGATTCTGGCTGAAGCGCAGCTGCCGATATATTATACGGCCTATACGCCTTGCTTCAGGTCCGAAGCGGGATCATACGGGAAAGATACGCGCGGGTTAATCCGTCAGCATCAATTCAACAAAGTTGAGCTGGTCAAATTCACGACCCCGCAAACCTCCTATGACGAACTTGAATCGCTGCGCGCCAATGCCGAAACTATTTTAAAAAAACTTGAACTTCCCTACCAAGTCGTCGAGCTGAGTACCGGCGATCTGGGATTTTCAGCCGCAAAAACCTATGATCTTGAGGTCTGGATGCCGGGCCAGGGCGTTTACCGCGAAATTTCATCCTGCAGCAATTTTGAAAATTTTCAGGCGCGCCGCGCCAACATCCGCTTTAAGAAAAAAGGCCAAAAAGGCACCGAGCTCGTCCATACGCTCAATGGATCCGGGCTTGCAGTGGGTCGGTGCGTGGCCGCAATTCTTGAGAATTTTCAGCAGGCCGACGGCAGCGTTCTTATCCCAGCTGCACTGCGACCTTATATGAGTGGACTGGGAAAAATACAATCGTGAAACTGGATGATTTTCCCAAAGAGATTCGATCTCAAATCCTTCCCCGTCATGAAGGCCGGTTGGTTTATCGCTGTGTGGGTTGCGGCCGGGAATTCGGGATTGAAGAACTTTTGTATGTCTGCCCGGAATGCGGGCAGGTTTTTTTGATTCATGATCTTAATTTCAGCCGCTTAACCCGGATTTCGAGAGCCACCTGGCGCCGCATATTTGACTATCGCAAGCTGCTCGGCATACCGGCTTTGAAGGGTATCTACCGATATCATGAGTTTATCGGACCTGTGATACCGCTGGGGGCTGTCGTCTATCTGGGTGAAGGCCATACCCCGGTGGTCGAAGCCAATGCCCGTTTACAGGAAAAAGTCGGTTTGCGGTTTTATTTCAAAAATGACGGCCAGAACCCCAGTGCCTCTTTTAAGGATCGCGGTATGGCCAGTGCCCTGAGCTACATTAACATGCTGGTGCGCACCGGGAAAGTGTCTGACGTTTTGGCCATCTGTGCCTCGACCGGTGATACATCTGCTGCCGCCGCGTTGTATGCATCATATCTGGCGCCTCATATCAAATCCGCAGTGCTTTTGCCCTTTAAGAAAGTAACCCCCCAGCAGCTTTCACAACCCCTGGGCAGCGGCGCCACGGTCTTTGAAATTCCAGGTGTCTTTGATGACTGTATGAAGGTGGTCGAGGCCTTATCGGAAAATTACAATGTGGCGCTATTAAATTCAAAAAATGCTTGGCGCATCCTGGGTCAGGAGTCCTATTGCTATGAGATTGCCCAGGATTTTGAATATGAGGTGTCCCATCTGGCGGTGGTGGTGCCGATCGGCAATGCGGGCAATATCACTGCGGTCATGAATGGGTTTTTGAAATTTTTTGAAGCCGGCGTGACCGACGGGCTCCCGAAAATACTCGGTGTGCAATCCGAACATGCCAATCCCGTCTATCGTTATTATCTTGAGCCGGCCAATCAAAAACGCCAGTTTAAGCCGGTGACCGTAAAACCCAGTGTGGCACAGGCAGCGATGATCGGCAACCCGGTTTCCATGCCCCGGGTAATCCATCTGGTGGATAGATACAATCAGCTGGCCGGTCAGCAGCGGGTTTTTTTTGCTGAAGTCGCCGAGCAGGACATCATGGACTGGGAAATCATCGCCAATCGCAACGGGCACATTGCCTGTACCCACGGCGGAGAATCGTTGGCCGGGCTTGTAAAGGCCGCGCGTCAGGGAGTTGTGGCTGCTGATGATGTCGCTGTTGTAAAATCGACCGCGCATGCGCTTAAGTTTGCTGGATTTCAGGAGATGTATTTTGAACAGCAGTTCCCGCCGGAGTATAACATCAAATCCGATGCGGATTTGATCAATGCCCCGGTTTATGTTCATCCCAGAGATCTCAGACAGGTGCCGGCACCGGGCAAACCGTTAACGGATAAAGCCCTTAAAATGTTTGTTCACCGGGTGTCGGAAGACATTGCCGGCCATCTGAAACTTAAAAAACGGTAAATTGAGGTAAATGATAATGAAGCAAAATTTGTTAGTCTGGCTCGGATGTATGGTTCTAACGGTCGCTGTTGCAGCGTGCGCAACGACGAATGCTGAAACGAAAAAAAAGGAGGCGGAAGTCACCCGGCGGCTGGGCGAAGCCTATTTGCAACAGGGCAATTTTGCAGGGGCCTTAAAGGAGTTTAAAAAGGCTGAACAGAAAAATCCCAACGATCACCTGCTGCAATATGACCTGGGACTTTTATACGCCCTCAAAGAACGATATGACGAGGCGATCGTGCACTATAAAAAGGCCCTGGAGCTGAGTCCAACTTACGGTGCTGCGATGAACAGCCTGGGTAATGCTTACGCCGGCAAAAAGGACTGGGATCAGGCGATTTTCTATTATCGCAAGGTCATCAATGATATCCTGTACGCTACCCCGCACTTTGCCTATACCGGCTTGGGCAATGCCTATTTTTACAAGGGGGACTTGCAGCGCTCGGAAAGAAATTATCTCCAGGCCCTAAGTATCAGGCCCGATTTTGTCAGAGGGCTCCAGGGTCTTTCTGAAACCTATATCGCCATGGGGCGAATACCGGAAGCGGTTGAAAAATTAGAAAAAGCCGTGCGACTGGTTCCTGAATCTGCGTCCCTGCATTTTCAACTGGGCCGAGCCTATCAGCTGGCGCTGGAGTTTGAAAAAGCCTATCGTTCCTACCAAAAAACTATTGAGCTGGCGCCCGAAACCGGCTTGGCCGACCAGGCTGAGGAGGGGGCCAGGGAAGTCAAAAAATACTTTTAGCGACGATCGTTTTTACCACAGAGATTAAACTTATAGATTTGAGTAGCGCTAGGAATTAATTTTTTTATTTTTCTCTGTACGCTCCATGGTGAATAATAAAAATTAAACCTGAGCGTTCGATTTTAGCAAAAAAAAGCGAATGCGGCCTGATAAAACGCAAAGACCGCATTCGCATTTTGATGTGTTATCTTCTGGGATGCTACCGGCTCTGCCGGTCTAGATATTTATTAAAGCCTAAGTTAGGCTATCAAAGGCGTTTCTGTTCCAGCTTTACGATTCTCGGCGTCAAAAAGATCAGCAGCTCATTTTTGGCATCGGTTTCGGCCTGAAATTTAAACAGCCAACCCAGCACACCCATGCGACGCAATCCCGGAATGCCTCTTTCAGCCCACGTAATGGTCGATTTTAAGACGCCGCCGATGACAATCGTATCGCCGTCATCTACTAAAATTTCGGTTTCGGCCTCATTGACCGACAGCGCCGGCACACTGGCGGTGGGGTCCACCAGGTCGTTTTTGGTCACAAAAATCGTCATCGTGATGCGGTCGTCCGGTGTGACCGTCGGGGTGACCTCCAGCAGCAGATCAACATCTTTGAATCTTACCGTTGCGTTACCCGAGGAATCCCGTTCCAGGTAAGGGATTTCAATGCCCTGCTTGATTTTGGCTTTTTTGTTGTCAAGGGTTACAATCTTGGGCGAAGAAAGAATGTTGGTTTTACCTTCGACTTCACTGGCAGCCAGGGTTGCATCTACGATGGAAAAGGGCGTTCCAGAGGTTTTAAAAAGGCTAAACGATAACGATGCCGTGTCCACCAGCGTGTTGGGAATATTGTCGGCCGTAAACACTGTGGGACCCGCCGTCCAGCTGCTGGTGTACGGCAAATCAAACTGACCGAGGGTGACCTCACCCCAATCGAAGCCGATTTCTCTTGAGAAGTTGGTGTTGGCTTCCACAATGCGGGCCTCGATAATCACCTGGGGGGTAACCGTGTCGATCTTTTCGACAATTTGCTTGGCCTGTCGAATTTTGACGGCCGTATCGGTGATGATGATCTGGTTGTTGCGTTCATCCACATTGACCTTGCCGCGGCCTTCGGTCAGAATCGCCTGTACGTGCGGCAACACCTCAGTGTTGGCCTTGGAATAGCTAACCGGAATGTATTCGGTAAACAGCGGTTCAAGCGCCTCGGCCTGTTTCTGGACTTGCTGGGCCGCCTTTAACTGGGCCTGTTTGAGTTTTTCTTCCTGGGCCAGTGTGGCGAGGGTGGCAATCCGGACGATGTCGCCTTCCATGGTCATTCCCAGCTGGTTCATTTTCAATAAGAGCTCCATCACCTGATCCCATGGAACCGGTTTGTCGAATTTAAGGCTGACCTTGCCGGTGACATTTTTGTCGATCGCAAAGCTCTTACCACTGATTTCTCTGAGGATACGGAAGACGTTTCTGATATCCATATCAAAAAAATCAAAAGCAATTTTTTCACCGGTATATTTTTTTTCCGGCGACAGGGCTGCCAGCCGTTCCTCGGCGGTTTGGGCTTTGTTAGCTGAGGGGGCTTTTTTTTCGGCCGGCGCCTTCTTCTTATTTTCCGGCGCCGTGGCTGTGGGCACATCGCCTTTCTCAGCTTTTTGTGCGGATACGATCGGCGCTTCCGCTAAAACTTTTTTCCACTCCGGTAAATCCGCATCTTCATAAGGTTTTGGCGGAATGGAAGACGCCGCAAAATTAATCCGCAGCGTTTTGTCCTGTTGCACAACCTTGTAGGGCACCGCTTCGCGTAATTCGATGGTGAATAGCGAATCAGCTTTCATCTCGGCCGTTTGAACCGGCGTTACCCGATCCACCGCGCTTTCAAAGCGGGTGGTGATCAGGGCCCGCTTGCGATATTCCGGCAGGCTGGTGTTAAAAAGCTTTAAGTGCAACCGCTTGGCGCCCGTTTTTTGAAGATCATATTGGACCGGCACGGTGGTTCCGATGATCAGCGCTGATGTGCCGGCTTCCTCGCTGGAAAAATCAATGCGATTCACCCAGGCCGTCTTGCCGGACATGGCCGGTTTTGCGCCCGTTGTTTTCGAAACCTGCTCGGCGGGTTTTACCCGGGGCTGTTTTTGAGCCACCACCACCGGTTTTGCAGGCGGGGTTTTGACGACTGCGGGGCTTGCTTTGGCCGCAGAAGCCGGCACATCGCCCACATGGATCAGCAGCCCGCTTTCGACCGGTGTTGCCGAAAATTTGGCTAAAGCGGTTTTGGGGGTATCCAGTACCAGGCGTACCTTGTCCGCATGTCCGAAATGACGAACCTGTTTGACATATGGAGATTTAACCGCCTGGCGCTGTTCGCCTTTAAAGGGGCTTTTGAGCTGAAACATGTCAATGACAATGCGGGGCTGCTTGCCGTCAATGGTAAAGGATTTATAATTTTTGATGACCCCGTCGGCTTGCACAGTGACAACCACGTTGTTTTTTAAAGGTGTGGCCTTAACTGTTTTTAAGCGGCTGGCGGCCGGAAGATCTGTTTTAGACGCCTGCGGTGCGGGTTGCTGCGCCAGTGGTTTTTCGGTTATCGGGGCCGGGGTCACTACCGAACCGGCAGCGGCTTTTGGAAATGACACCTGCAGCGCTGAGTCCTGTGGTTTAAGGTCATAGGGGGCATCGGTTTTCATGGCAATGAAAATCCGCGAAGTGGTCGATGTGTCTTCAACCAGTTCTGTGGCCTTGACCGAGCCGATGATATCATTTGGCGGCGGCGTCGTTACAGAAGTGACACGATCCAGAGATGTATCCGGAAAGTGAAACAACACCCCCATCGGAAACACCTGTTTGATCGCGGTATAGGTCAGCGGCTGGTTTCCAGCGATGGTCACCATCACGCGATCGGTGCTGACGTTGGTTGTGATGCCGGTAATGCGCTTGGCGTCCGTCTTTTTTACATCAGCAGTTTTGTTGGAGGCGCATCCGGCAAACCAGGCCAGCAGAACAACCAGCGAGAGCACCGGTAGAAAAAGCTTTCGTTGACTTGCAAATTTTGCAATTTGGTTAATCATATTGTAATTCTCCAGGCGGCTTCGGTAACGCCGAATCGGCGCTGCCGGTCTAGATATTTATTATAGCCTAAGTTGAGCGATTGTCGAGGTTGTAGATCCGCCCCTGGAGGATTGCCGCAACTACAAGGAAGATGGCGTTCCGCTGAAATTAGGGCATCATTTTTAAAATCTGAAACGATCAATTTAGGCTATCAAAGGCTTTTCTGTTCCAGCTGGACGATTCGCGGCGTCAAAAAGATCAGCAGTTCATTTTTATTATCGACTTCCTGCTGAAATTTAAACAGCCAACCCAGCACACCCATGCGACGCAATCCCGGAATGCCTCTTTCAGCCCATGTAACAGTCGATTTTAGGATGCCGCCGATGACAATCGTATCGCCGTCATCGATTAAAATTTCGGTCTCGGCCTCATTGACCGACAGCGCCGGCTGACTGGCGGTGGGGTCCACTACGTCGTTTTTGGTCACAAAAATTGTCATCGTGATGCGGTTGTCCGGTGTGACCGTCGGGGTGACCTCCAGCAGCAGATCAACATCTTTAAATGTCGTTGTATCGTTACCCGAGGAGTCCCGCTCCGTGTAAGGGACTTCAAAGCCCTGCTTGATTCTGGCTTTTTTGTTGTCAAGGGTTATAATCTTGGGTGAAGAAACGATGTTGGTTTTACCTTCGACTTCACTGGCAGCCAGGGTTGCATCTACGATGGAAAAGGGCGTTCCAGAGGTTTTAAAAAGGTTAAACGATAACGATGTCGTCTCCACCAGCGAGTTGGGAATATTGTCGGCCGTAAACACTGTGGGACCCGCCGTCCAGCTGCTGGTGTACGGCACATCAAACTGACCGAGGGTGACCTCACCCCAATCGAAGCCGATTTCTCTTGAGAAGTTGGTGTTGGCTTCTACAATGCGGGCCTCGATAACTACCTGGGGGGTAACCGTGTCGATCTTTTCGACAATTTGCTTGGCCTGGCGAATCTTGACGGCCGTATCGGCAATGATGATCTGGTTGTTGCGTTCATCCACATTGGCCTTGCCGCGGCCTTCGGTCAGAATCGCCTGTACGTGCGGCAACACCTCAGTTTTGGCATTGGAATAGCTAACCGGAATGTATTCGGTAAACAGCGGTTCAAGCGCCTCGGCCTGTTTCTGGGATTGCTGGGCCGCCTTTAACTGGGCCTGTTTGAGTTTTTCTTCCTGGGCCAGTGTGGCGAGGGTGGCAATCCGGACGATGTCGCCTTCCATGGTCATTCCCAGTTGGTTCATTTTTAACACCAGGTCTAATACCTGATCCCACGGTGCCGGCCGCTCAAGGCTCAACGTAACCTCGCCGGTGACATTTTTGTCGATCGCGAAATTTTTACCGCTGATTTCTCTGAGGATGCGGAACACATTTTGGATGTCGGTGTCAAAAAAGTCCAGGGCAATTTTTTCACCGGTATATTTTTTTTCCGGCGACAGGGCTGCCAGCCGTTCCTCGGCGGTTTGGGCTTTGTTAGCTGAGGGGGCTTTTTTTTCGGCCGGCGCCT
>Ga0265306_10000277_pt1 | contig 23391 bp, 25 predicted proteins | sample Helome_3_FD_192493 | JGI IMG/M metagenome (GOLD analysis project Ga0265306, IMG submission 192493) | Marine sediment microbial communities from subtidal zone of North Sea - Hel_20160420 (Illumina Assembly) | ecosystem: Environmental > Aquatic > Marine > Subtidal zone > Sediment ... | reverse complement strand
GTTCGAGGTTCGAGGTTCGAGGTTCGAGGTTCGAGGTTCGAGGTTCGAGGTTCGAGGTTCTGCGAGATGTAGGTCGGGCTGTGCCCGACAACGGCAGGCACAGCCTGCCATACACCTCGTTGGTTCCTCGTTCCCCGTACCTCGTTCCTGCATTCCTAGCGAAGCGTCAGCGTGTCCTTGAGTATCTTTGGCGTAACGAAGATCAACAGCTCACTGTTTTGATCGTCGATCGATTCCTGCTTGAACATGAAGCCCAGATACGGCAGATCACCAAAGAAGGGAACCCGCTCCGTCCGGTTGGACTTGGTACGCTCGAACACGCCACCCAGCACCACGGTCTCGCCATTGTCGACCAGTACCGAGGTCTCGACTTCACGAGTATCGATCGGCGGGACACCAAGTACGGCACGGGTGAAATCCGGGTTGTCCTTGTTCACCTTCAGATCCATGATTACGCGGTCGTCAGGCGTGATGTGTGGTGTCACTTCCAGCTGCAACACGGCCTCTTTGAAGGATACCGAGGTCGCACCGCTCGATGCGGCCTCCTGATACGGAATCTCGACGCCCTGCTTGATCGTCGCCTTGTTCTGATCGGAGGTGATGACGCGCGGGCTGGAGACGACCTCACCCTTGCCCTCCTGCTGCATGGCGGTCAACTCAAGGCGCAAAAGATAGGAACCAAGCTTGCCGATAACCATGTTGACGCCACTTGTTGCAGCGGTCGCCGGCAGGTTTACGAGAAGGTTACCCAACTGACTGTCCCCCTCTGGGCCACCTGGGGCCCCGGGGAGAGTCCCGACACCCCCGGCCACGATCCCGTAGTTGCCGTCTATACGTCCGTTCGCACTACCACCCAGCCTGACGCCAAGATCGCGCGCGTAGTCGTTGACAGCGATAACGATCCGCGACTCGATAAGGACCTGGCGAACCGGGATATCGAGGCTGTTCACCAGGCTGCGCACCTCACTCAATTTGGCCGCTGTGTCCTGAATTAGCAGGGTGTTGGTGCGTTCGTCAATCGATACGCTGCCACGCTCGGAGATCAGCTTGTTCTCGGCCGATTTGAGCAAGGCAGCCAGATCGGCGGCCTTGGCGTAGTTCACCTGGACCAGTTCCGAGCGCAGAGGAGCGAGCTCTTCGATCTGCTGCTGCGATTCCAGCTCAAGCTTTTCGCGCGCGGCGATCTCTTCCGTCGGAGCTACCAGCACGACATTGTCATTACGGCGCATCGACAGACCCCGGGTCTTGAGGATGATATCCATCGCCTGATCCCAGGGGACATTCTTGAGTCGCAGGGTAATGCGACCGGAGACCGTGTCGCTGACCACCATGTTCAGACCGGTGAAATCGGCCAGCAACTGCAGCACCGCGCGAACCTCTATGTCCTGGAAGTTCAGCGACAGACGATCGCCTTCGTAGACCTGCAGCTCCTTGAGACGGGCTTCCTTCTCCTGCTTGGTCAGGGACCGAAACTCGACGGTGTAGGTATTGTTTGCCTGGTACGCGAGGTGCTCAAACTCACCCGAGGTGGCAATGCTCATGCGCACATTGCGACCGTCCGGGCGCGTCTCGATGGTCTTCACCGGAGTGGCGAAATCCATTACGTCGAGCGTACGTGCCAGCTGTTGCGGCAGGCTGGTGTCCATGAAGTCGAGCACCACGCTCTCGCCCTGCTGGCGCATGTCCACGACGATGGAGGGACTCGACAGTTCGATCTCTACCCGGCCCTCACCATCAGGCCCGCGGCGGAAATCGACGTTTTCCAGACCGAGGCCGCTGCGCGCAGGCACGTTACGGTCGGAGGCCATTGACGCCTTGGGCGCACTGGTGGAAGACATGCTGCCAGCACCGCCCCCGGCACCGACACTGACTATGAGCCTGTTGCCTTCCGTGCGAATCTCATGACTCGCCTGCTCCAGCAGATTGATCACAACCCGGGTGCGATCGCCTGCCTCGATGGCCGTGATGCTCCGCGCCATGCCAATCGCCACTGGCGTGACCTTCTGCGCCAGAGCGCTGGTCGTGTTCGCCAGATCGATCGCAATGCGTGCCGGATTATCGGTAGTGAACGACAAGGGTTCACCCACCGGCTCACTGGTCGTCAGCACGATCTCGACCCGGTTACCGGGCAAGGCTGAAAAACTGACGTCCTGCAACTGATTGGCCAGCGCATCGGACAGGAAGGCCCATAGCAGCACCACCCCGATCAGTGCAGTCTTGCGCGCCTTTACCTTCTTAAACATCGTGCCTTCTCCTATTCCCCGCCAAGTGCCACTGCCGCTTCTTTCTCAAGAAAACCCGAGCCAGTGGGTACGAGTTCTATCAGCTCGATTTTCTCTTCACTGATCCGCGTGATTCTGCCATCGTTCAGGCCGATATAGTTACCCGGCGCAACGCGATGAATGGTTCCGTCCGAGGTCTTCAGTAGACCCCAGGTCTGTTCGTCCTGCTCCAGAGTACCCACCATACGCAGGGAGTCGAGAGAATATACCTCGAGCTCTTCCTTGCGCCGGTTCGGATCCGGGCGAAGGCCGTTGTCCAACACTGCCTCTGTCGCCACCGCATCATCTTCCTGCCGGGTAAATGGGTCGCGGCGGTTCTTTGCCGTGTACACGAAACCGATAACCTGCTTGATTTCGGGAATCGGCTCTATGCCTGCAGCCGGCCTGCTCTTCACTTCTTCAACGAATTCTTGAAGGTCAGACATGTCCTGGTTTACACAACCGGCCAACAACAGAGGCACTACCAAGGGGATGAACTTCCTCATCATCAACCACCTGCCTCATCAAGATAACGATAGGTACGCGCCGTTGCTTCCATGATCAGCTGACCCGCCTTGTTCGGGCGGGGTTTGATCTGCACATTGTGGATGGTCACGATCCGGGGCAAAGCGGCAAGACCGCTTACGAACTCACCAAATTCATGGTAGGTGCCGACAACCCTGAGCTTGATCGGAAGCTCCGCATAAAAGTCTTTCGGTACCTCCGGCTGCGGCTGAAACAACTCAAACTCGAGGCCCGCTGCAAGCCCGGTCTGCGAGACATCGACCAGCAGGTCCGCTACCTCGGTGCGGTTGGGGAGCTGGCGCAACATGGCACCGAACGACTCCTCCATCTCAGCGAGCTGGGCCCGGTAGGCCTCGAGATTCGCCGCCTTGGCCTGTTTACCCTCGAAATCCAGGCGCAGTTCCTTTTCGGTGTTTTCGACCTGTTCCAATGCCTTGTACTGATCTTCGATATCCAGAAAGTACCCGGCTGCCCCGATTCCACCCATCAGAATCAGGATAAGGATGGCCTTTATTGCAGCCGGCCATTCTCCGATATTGCTGAGATCGAGTTCGTTGAGTTCCTGCATGTTCATTGTGCCGATTCCTCCTTCGGCACGACCTGGACCAGATCGAGCGTAAAGTTGCTATCTGCCGCTTTTGCCCGATCCTGATCTTTGTGCTCGATGATGCGCAGCTTGGGATTGTTGAGCCAGGGGCTCGCCTCGATGTTGCGCATATAGGTCGACACCCGGGCATTCGACTGTGCGCGGCCGTTCAGTACCAATAGCTTGCCGCGCTGTGTCGCCTGCGTGAGGTAGGCGCCATCCGGCACCACGGTGACCATTTCGTCGAACAGATGAACGATCTGCGGCCGGCTGACCTGCAGATCCTCGATCACCTTCATACGCGAAATGAGCTTTTGACGCGTTCTTTCGAGCTCACGGATTTCGGCGATCTGCTTGTCGACCTTGGCGATCTCGCGTTCGAGGAATCGGTTGCGATCGCGTTGATTGTCGATCATCCCCTGGTTGAACCAATGCCAGTAGCCCATGGCCGCCAGCGACAGCACCAGGGCGCCCAGCGCCATCAGACCAAACTCACGCAGGCGCTGCTTACGGAGCTTTTCGCGCCAGGGAAGAAGATTTATATGCGCCATGTCAGTCGAAACTCCTCAGTGCCAGGCCGCAGGCGATCATCAGCGCCGGGGCGTCATTGCTGAGAACCTGGGGTTTCACCTTTGAGGCCACCGCCATGTTTGCAAACGGATTGGCGATCACTGTTTCCACCCCGAGTCGTTCCTGGATCAGGTCGTCGATACCAGGGACCGAAGAGCTGCCACCGGCCAGAACCACCAGGTCGACACTGTTGAACGCACTCGCTGAATAGAAAAACTGAATGGAGCGACTGACCTGTTGCGCCATGGCCTCTTTGAACGGTTCCAGCACCTCCGGAATGTAATTGTCCGGCAGACCACCCTGGCGCTTGGCCATTCCGGCCTCCTCAACCGACAGCCCGTAGCGACGCTGGATCTCTTCAGTCAGCTGACGCCCACCGAAGTTTTGCTCGCGGGTGTAAACGATGTGATTGTTGTGCAACACATTCAGCGTCGTGGTGGTCGCACCGATATCCGCCACTGCGATCGTCTGTGAGTCTCCCGCGTTCGGCCACTGGTCCACCAGCTGGGAACAAGCGCTTTCCATCGCATAGGCCTCGACATCAACGATGTCGCAGGTCAATCCGGCAAGGTCGAGTGCCGCCACTCTGTCGTCGACATTCTCGCTCCGCGATGCGGCAAGCAACACGTCTACGAGTTCCGGACTCTTGTCGGAGGTGCCCTGGATCTGGAAGTCGATATTGACTTCTTCGAGGGGGTAGGGGATGTATTGGTCTGCTTCGAGCTGTATCTGGCTCTCCATCTCAGACTCGGACAACGACGCTGGCATCGAGATTACCTTGGTGATAACCGCCGAACCGGACACCGCGACGGCTGCGCGCTTGTTCCGGGTGCCGGCCTTGCGGACAACATTCCGGACGGCTTTGCCAACAGCGTCGACATCCGCGATATTTTTCTCCACTACCGCTGTCGAAGGCAAGGGCTCTACCGCGTAGCTTTCCACGCGATACCGCACGCCCCCGCGACCATTATGCTGACTCAGTTCGAGCAGCTTTACCGCTGTTGAGCTGATATCCAGCCCGAGTAGCGGCACCTTCTTCTGGGTAAAAAGGCCCATAATGATTTTGTTTCCAACTTCCTTTGGTGTGCTTTCCCGGGTACCGAGCCCCCCCGAGTCTTGGGGTGGTCAACGGCAGCCTGGAGTATTTTCTTTAATAAAACGTCTCAAGTATAAAACCTTATGACACTTTTTTTGAAGGAATTAAAGTCCAAGTGGAACTAAATGCCATTTTTTCTGCCTCAGTGCCGCGCCGGCCAATGCCGAAAACAGTGTGCAGGCATCGATGCCGTCCGACCCTCTGCCAAGCCGCCGCCGGGCCAAATCGACCACCAATTGCGCGATCTTTCGGGCTAGTATAGCGGCCCGTCTGGAAAGGGTTGTCGGCACCATTCCTGAACTCTGTAATCTGTGAACAAGCGCATGAAGTGGCTCCTGAAAATTTTTAAATTCGGATTGATCCTGGGCATCGTGGGCGCCTTTGCGGGGGCCGCGGCACTTGCTGTCGCCTATTACTACCTAGAGCCCGACCTGCCGGATATCGATAATTTGCGCGAAGTACGACTACAGGTCCCACTGAAGGTATTCAGCAGCGAAGGCAAGCTGATCGCTGAGTTCGGCGAAAAGCGGCGCAGCCCGCTCACCTATGAACAGATTCCGGATCAGATGGTCCAGGCGTTTCTGTCGGCCGAGGACTCGAACTTCTTTCACCACCCCGGTGTGGACTATCGTGGCCTGTTGCGGGCCGGCATACAGCTCGCGCTGACAGGGAAGAAGAAACAGGGCGGCAGCACCATCACCATGCAGGTGGCACGTAATTTTTATCTGAGCAGAAAAAAGACCTACACGCGAAAATTCAGCGAGATATTTCTCGCCTTGCGGATAGAAAAGGAACTGACCAAGCAGGAGATCCTCGAGCTTTACCTCAACAAGATCTACCTCGGCCACCGCGCCTACGGGGTCGGTGCCGCAGCGCGTGTCTACTACGGTAAGACCGTGGCCGAACTCGACCTCGCCCAAACGGCCATGATCGCAGGGCTGCCAAAAGCACCTTCGAGCTTCAACCCGCTGACGAACCCTCCGCGCGCCCTGGAACGCCGCGACTACGTCCTCGACCGCATGCTCGAACAGGGCTTCATCAGTCAGGCCGATCATGCTGCGGCCAAAGCGCAGCCCACAACCGCCAGCCGCTACGCCGCCGATATCGAGGTCGAGGCGCCCTATGTCGCCGAGATGGTGCGCTCGGAAATGGTCGAGCGCTACGATCAGGCGGCTTATACGGGCGGCTACTCTGTTTACACCACCTTGGGGGCGAAAGGACAGTCGGCGGCCAACAGCGCGGTTCGCGCGGCGCTCGACGCCTACAGCGAACGACATGGCTACCACGGCCCCGAGACCCGGCTCGAACCACTGCCGTCAGACCCGGCAGCTCTCGATGCATTGCTAGCGGATCGCGCAACCGTCGGATCACTCAGGCCGGCGATCGTCACCGCGGTGGAGGAAAAATCGGCCCGCATCTATCTGGGCAATGATGAGTACGGCACCATCGGCTGGGAACAGATGAAATGGGCGCGCCCGTTCGTCAATACAGATCGGCGTGGACCCGCCCCTAAAAAGGCCGCGGATATCGTCAAACCGGGAGATCTGGTCAGGGTCAAAGCAGTCGAGGTGGACAAACAAAAGGCGTGGCGACTTTCACAGGTGCCCCGTGCGGCAGGGGCACTCGTCGCCCTCGACCCAAATAGCGGCGCGATTCGCGCCCTGGTGGGCGGTTACGACTTTTACTTCAGCAAGTTCAACCGAGTCACGCAGGCCAAGCGGCAGCCCGGCTCGGGCTTCAAGGCCTTCATCTACTCGGCCGCGCTGGAAAATGGGTTTACCCCCGCAAGCCTCATCAACGATGCCCCGGTGGTATTCGAGGACCCCAGCCTGGAAGGCGCCTGGCGGCCGGAAAACTATTCCGGCAAGTTTTTCGGCCCCACCCGGCTGCGCTACGCGTTGACCAAATCCCGCAACCTGGTATCCATTCGCCTGCTGCGCAGCATGGGCGTGGAGGCAGCTCTGGAACACATTGCAAAATTCGGTTTCAACCCCGATGAGCTGCCGCACAACCTGTCTCTGGCGCTCGGCAGCGCGGACCTCACGCCGCTGCAGATGGCCACTGGCTATGCCGTGCTCGCCAATGGTGGATACCGTGTTGACCCCTATGTAATCGAGCGCATCGAGGAGGCTGGTTCGGGCGTGGTGTTCGAGGCGAAACCAAGGCTGGTCTGTCCCGACTGCCCGGCGCCCGGCGAAGCCGGTAACGAAGAGCAAATCGATAACGGCTATGCGCCACGCGTACTGGATCAGCGCAACCGCTTTCTCATGTATTCGATGATGCAGGATGTGATACGGCAGGGCACAGCGACCAGGGCGCGCGAACTGGGCCGTAAAGACCTTGCCGGCAAGACCGGCACCACCAATGACCAGCGTGATGCCTGGTTCAATGGCTTCAACCAGCATCTGGTGGCCAATGCCTGGGTCGGTTTCGATGACAACAGCAAGCTCGGCCGCGGCGAAGTCGGCGGCAAGGCCGCCCTGCCGGCCTGGATGGACTTCATGCGTGTGGCACTCAAGGATATCCCGGACGAGGAACCCGAAATGCCACCGGAAATTGTCACGGTGCGTATCGATCCTGCAACCGGTGCGAAAGCGACCGCTGCCACCGAGGGGGCAGTTTTCGAGATGTTCCGCGCGGAAAATGCCCCCGGCGCCGCCGGTTACGCCGCCAGCGATGACAGGGGCCCCATAACAACGCCCGTCGCCGCCCCCCCCGCAGCCGCCCGGGACCTGTTCTGAGCAGGTCACCGCGACGGTCCGATCTCCGGGCCCTGCTGACAGACACGGCCAGACTGGTGGTCGATGACGGGCTTGAGTTGGAAGAAGCCTATCGGCGAACCTGCCGCAAACAGGACGTCCAGCTGAAGCAGACGCCACCGGTCGATGCCCTTCGCTCGGCGATCCGCGAATATCGCGAGTTGTTCAGGCCGCAGCAACTCGTCCGGCTGAGGCAGCAGCGCAGGCTGGCCCTGCAGGCAATGTCCGAGTTTCTTTCATTCCAGCCGCAGATCTTCGGTTCACTGCTGCACGGCGACGGCCCGGTGGACATAATTCGGCTGCTATTGTTCGCTGACACCCCGGAACAGGTCATGCACCACTTGAGCGACCGCCATATTCCCTGGCAGGACACCGAGTCGGTGCTGAGCTATTCAGGCGGGCGCCGGACAGCCCGCCCGACCCTGCACTTTTATGCCGGCGAGACAATGGTGGAACTGGTGATACTGGACCATCAGAACCACAGCGACCCGCCACACGATCCGTTGACCGGCAAACGACTGGAAATGCGGGGAATCGAGCAACTCAACGCCCTGCTCGATGAAGCACCGGCCTGATCAGCGATCACCCACAGGTACATAATCTCGGCGGCCGGCGCCCTGGTAGAGCTGACGCGGGCGCCCGATGCGGTGCCTCGGATCATCCAGCATTTCTGTCCAGTGGCTCACCCAGCCGGCGGTACGTGCCAGGGTGAACATCACGGTGAACATACTGTCGGGGATGCCCAGCGCCCGGTAGATGATGCCGGAATAGAAATCGACGTTGGGATAGAGCTTCTTCTCCAGGAAGTACTCGTCCTTTGCGGCGATCTCCTCGAGGCGCATCGCCAGCTCGAACAACGGATTGTTGCTGTCGGCGAGCTTTTCCAGTACGTCGTGAGCGATCTTGTGGATGATCTTGGCACGCGGGTCGTAATTCTTGTACACACGGTGACCGAAACCCATCAGACGGAACGGGTCATCCTTGTCTTTGGCCTTGGCAATGTACTTGTCGACATTGTCCACGGACCCGATCTGCTCGAGCATGTCGAGCACGGCCTCGTTGGCACCGCCGTGCGCCGGCCCCCACAGCGAGGCCGTTCCAGCCGCTATACAGGCGAAGGGGTTGGCGCCGGAGCTGCCCGCCAGTCGCACCGTCGATGTCGACGCGTTTTGTTCGTGATCCGCATGCAGGATGAAGAGCACGTCGAGCGCCCTTTCTGCCAGCGGGTCCACCACGTAGTCTTCGCAAGGCGTGGCAAACATCATATGCAACAGATTGCCGGTATAGCTCAGGTGGTTTTGCGGGTACATCACCGGCTCGCCGACATTGTGCTTGTAACAGGCAGCGGCGATGGTCGGCAGCTTGGCGATCAGGCGGTGCGCGCTGATCTCTCTATGTCGCGGACAGCTGATGTCCATGGAGTCGTGATAGAACGCCGAAAGCGAACCCACCACCGCCACCATCATCGCCATCGGGTGCGCGTTGTTGTGGAACCCCTGGAAGAAGCGCAACAACGAATCGTTGATCATCGTGTGGTGCGAAATGATGCCGTTGAAGTCTTTCAACTGAACCGGCGTGGGCAGATCCCCGTAAAGAAGCAGATAGGCCACTTCGACGAAGTTGGATTCCTCCGCCAACTGTTCGATTGGATAGCCGCGGTAACGCAAAATCCCTTCGTCGCCGTCGATATAGGTAATCGAGCTGTCGCAACTCGCGGTGGACACGAAACCCGGGTCGAAGGTGAACACCTTGCCCTGGCTGTACAGGGTTGAGATATCCACGCAATCCGGCCCCTCGGTACCGGAGAGCACGTTTAGTTCGATCGAGTGACCCGTGTCATCGAAGGTAAGGGTGGCTTTCCTGTCAGACATATCGCCGCTCCTGCAGACTGAAATCAAGCTAGGCGGCAGAGACTAGCACAGGCGGATTTCGATCCGATTATTGGAATTGCTGCAGTGCAGCGTAGCCGTTTTTCAATGTACGTTGGGGTATTCCCTGACGTGCATCAATCGCTTTCGGCGCCTGAAGCAGCCCGATGTCCGCCCTGACAGCACCCGCCGATTCACGGAACATCGCCATTTCGTCGTCTGTCAGTTCGAGGTCGATGATGCGCGACATACCCTGCTCGCTGAGCACACAGGGGACGCCCATCGCGATGCCTTTCTCGCCGAATTCACCGTCCAGAATGCATACGCAGGGCAGCAGACGATTCCGGTTATGGCTCATTGCGCCTACCATCGCGGCCGCCGAGGAATCCGGTGCATCATAGGCATTGAGCCCGCCGCCGTGCCCCTGATTTATTGTGCGATCGCCGATGCTGACAGCGGTTTATCTGGCGGGGTAGTGTTCCGGCCAATCGGCCCGCGCCACGCCGCTATCGATCGCGGCGCGCGCAACCGCCGGCGGAATCACATCCCGCAAGCGCGAATCCAGCGGCTTTGGCAGTATGTAGTCGGGACCAAAATTCAGGGCGTCGAGGCCGTAGGCATCCAGCACCCCCTGCGACACGGGCTGGTGGGTCAGATCCTTGATCGCATGCACCGCAGCGATCTGCATATCTTCGTTTATCCGGCGTGCGCGCACATCCAGTGCACCGCGGAAGATGTACGGAAAACCCAGTACGTTATTGACCTGGTTCGGATAGTCAGAACGCCCGGTGGCCATGATCAGGTCGCCCCTGACCTCGCGCGCAATCTCCGGTCGGATCTCCGGGACCGGGTTGGACAAAGCAAACACAATCGGCTTTTCGGCCATCGATGCCAGCATCTCTGCGCTGACCAGATCCGGTCCGGACACCCCGATAAAGGCGTCTGCGCCACGCATGGCGTCTTCCAGGGCGCGGGCCTCGGTCTCCACCGCCACACCGAACTTATAGGGGTTGAGATCCTTGCGCCCGAGATGGATGACGCCTTTTCGATCGACGACCATGAAATTGTCGCGGTGCGCACCCATCGCGATCATCAGACGCACCGCCGCGATGCCCGCGGCGCCGGCCCCCAGAACCACGACCTTGGCACTTTCGAGCGTCTTTCCCTGCAATTCCAGCGCGTTCAGCAGGCCGGCCGCAATAATAATCGCGGTGCCGTGCTGATCGTCATGGAAGACAGGTATATCGAGCTGCTCGATCAGGGCCTGCTCGATCTCGAAACAATGCGGCGCGGCGATATCCTCGAGGTTGATGCCACCAAAGGTCGGCGCGATTCGCATCACCGTCTCGATGAATTCCTGCGGGTGTTCGGCATTTACCTCGATATCAAAGACGTCAATGTCGGCGAAATGTTTGAACAGAACCCCTTTACCTTCCATCACCGGCTTGCCCGCCAGGGAGCCCACGTTGCCAAGCCCCAGCACAGCACTCCCGTCGGTGATCACACCGACCAGATTGCCTTTGGCAGTGTATTTGTACGCATCCTTTGGGTCGGCCGCGATGCAGCGAACGGGCTCGGCCACCCCCGGCGTATAGGCGAGCGCCAGATCACGCTGGGTCTTGGTAGGCTTGGTCAGTTCGACACTGATTTTTCCTGGACGCGGATTGGCGTGGTAATCCAATGCCGCCTGATTGATTTCGAAATCGGCATCTTGTTTGTTATGGTCTGCCTGACTCATTGATTTCTCCAGGTGCATAACGAGAAAAGGCGCCACCAGGGCGCCTTCCGGTATTGATCGAAGCCGGTCCGGCTCAGCGACGGAAGCGCTTGCGGAACTGGTCTACGCGACCGGCGGTATCCATCAGTTTCTGCTGGCCGGTGTAGAACGGATGGCAGGCCGAACACACTTCAACCTGCAGGGTTTCACCACCCATGGTCGAGCGCGTACTGAAGGTGTTTCCGCAGCTGCAGACGACTTTGATGTCAGAATAATTCGGGTGTATGTCCGCTTTCATTTCGTCTCACTCCATCCCCCGCCACCATAAGCGCCGGGCAATCGATTAAAGAATACTGAAGTCTGCGCGCGCGGCGCGAAAGGCCGAGGACTCTAAGTCAAGGCAGGCGAAAATGCAAGCCGCCGCGGCTTCAGGGGGCTTCTGAATAATTCTGCGCGATCCTGGCCGCGCACGCATCTTCAGTCGCGGGTGCGGGCGAAAGCCACCACCTGGCCTCCGGGCGACTCGTCAGACGGCAACCCTCCGGGCCGATCGCTGAACAGGCCCTGGAGTTCACCGAAACGGTCATTCAGTCCGCCCGGACCCAAAACCGTGCGCCACATCATGCGCGAAATCCGCAGGCAGGCGGCCATAGGCGTGCGTGCCAGGCGGCGTTCCTGATCGATCCTCCACTGCAAACAGCGGAGACGTTGACGGTTGGATTCGGAGGCACCTTCGATAGCGGCTTCAATCGCAACCTGACGCATCAATTCGAACGTCTCGGGGTCAGAGCGGGCCATCTCTGACCAGGTATCAAAATCAATCTCGGCAGTTTTTTTATTTTCCATCTAGTTCACCCTAAAGTTTCTTTCGGGTTGGCCGACAACTGTCGGTTTTCAGCTGGACTCGAAGCCAAACTACCACAGCGATTCGGGGTGTGTCTTGCCGAATTAAACGGCGCAAAAAGGGATAGTGATTCCTGCTATTTCTCTTTATTTATCAGATAGTTATTTGGCCTATTCCGTTTGCAACGGTTTTTTGACGCCAGATGGGCCCGCCATCCGGGGCGGACAGGCTCAGCAGCCGGTCGAGTCGAATTGAAAGCTGTTTGTCTGCCGGGTCGCGCAAAATCAGGTACTCGGCCCCGTCTCGCGTGAGCACGTCGCATACCATGGCTTCGACAATTGAAACTTTGCCTTCGGGCCGCCTTGACTGCACGATGACCCGGGCCCGCCGCATGGCCAGAAGCTCCAGTACTGAATGCTGGTCACAGTCGATCGGCACATAGTCAGTCGTCATCGCGCTCCACCTCCAGAACCCATTCCTCACCGAATTGCAGCAGGCGCACCTCGATCGGCCGACAGCATACGCTGCAGTCTTCGATGTAGGCCTGACTCCCGGCGGACCGGTCGCCCTGCATCTCGATCGACTCGCCGCAATATGGGCACTGCACCTGCTGGAAAAACACCTGCTCCATTTGGGCCTCAATCCGGTTCGAACAGCACAAGCAAATCATTCAGATATCGCTGGCCATGCGCGCTGGGCTGCAACCGTGTCGGGTCGTTCAGCATCAAACCCAGCTCACGTGCCCGCGCGAGCGGCCGCTCGATCGTATCCAGGGCGAGGCCGGTATGCGATTCGAACAGACCTGCCGGAACCCCGGCCGTGAGCCGCAGCGTGTTTAGAAAAAACTCGACCGCCAGTTCATCCTGCGCGATTTCGCGCTCAAGGACGATGGCGCCTTGGGCTGCGGCAGCCAGGAAGGCCTCCGGCTGTCGTTGTTTGGTGCGACGCCGGATGCGCGGCCCCGGCCAGCTGAGTTTGCCGTGCGCGCCCGCGCCAATCCCCAGATAGTCACCGAACTGCCAGTAGTTCAGATTATGCCGGCATCGCCGGCCGTCACGGGCATAGGCCGAGATCTCATATTGCAGGTAGCCGGCGTCCGCCAGCATCGCCTGGCCGGCCTCCATCATATCGACCAGGCTGTCTTCGTCGGGCAGCGGCGGTGGCCGGTGATGAAACAGGGTGTTCGGCTCGAGGGTGAGCTGATACCAGGATATGTGCTCCGGCCCCAGATCGATCAGCTCACCCAGGTCGGCCAGCGCAGCAGCCGTGGACTGTTGCGGCAGACCATACATAAGGTCGAGATTGATGTTGTCGAAACCGGCGGAACGTGCCATCCGATAGGCGGCGCGCGCCTCAGCGGCCGAGTGAATTCGCCCAAGCGCGGCCAGCCGGCCATCATCAAGACTCTGCACGCCGACCGACAGGCGGTTGACCCCGGCGGCCCGATAGGCGGAAAAATGTGCGGCCTCGGCCGTGCCGGGGTTGGCTTCCAGGGTGATCTCCGCATCGGCAGCCAGAACCGTCCGCTGCGCGATACTTTCGAGCAGGCGGGCGATCACCGCACCGTCGAACAGACTCGGCGTTCCGCCACCGATAAAGATGCTCTCTATGGGAGGTAGCGGCTGGCGGATGACCTCATGTTCCAGATCGAGCAGCAATGCATCGACATAAGCGTCCTTATCTATGGGTTCGCGCACGGCGTGCGAGTTGAAATCACAGTAGGGGCACTTGCGTACGCACCAGGGGATATGGATATAGAGCGACAACGGGATGGCACCCGCTGCTTTGGGTCCCTTTCCAGGGGCCGCGGGCCATGGGCCATGGGCCGGTTGCTCGCAGGAGACCGATAAGGGCCCCGTTGGCCCCCGGTCCTTGGCCCCCGGCCCTGTCTTCATGCCGGCGTCAGATTGGCATAGGCGACCACCAGCCACTTGGCGCCGGCATCCTCAAAATTGACCTGAACCCGGGCACCGTTGCCCTGCCCCTCGGCATTGAGCACCACTCCCTCACCAAATTTGGGGTGAGCAACCCGCTGCCCAAGGTTGAATCCACCGGCGGCCTGGGCTGCCGCCAGTGAGCCACCCGCCGGGGCATAGGGACGCGTGACCTGTGGCCGCGCGCGGACCTCTTCGATCAGCTCCCGGGGGATCTCGCGCAGGAAGCGCGAGGGCAATGGATAGCTTTCCGAACCGTGCAGACGCCGGCTCTCGGCATGGCTCAGATACAGCTGCGACATCGCCCGCGTCATACCGACGTAACACAGGCGCCGCTCCTCCTCGAGACGCTCGGGATCCTCGGCCGACATACTATGCGGAAAAAGACCCTCCTCGACGCCACCGATGAACACCAGCGGGAACTCCAGTCCCTTGGCCGAGTGCAGGGTCATCAGCTGAACACAGTCTTCGTACTCGTCCGCCTGGGTGTCGCCGGCCTCGAGAGCGGCATGCGCGAGAAACGCATCCGCTTCCGACAGACCGGTCTCCTCCGTATCCTCGAATTCGAACTGACGACAGGCGTTGACCAGTTCCTCGAGGTTCTCGATCCGGTCCTGACCCTTGCCGTCACGGCTTTTCTCGAAATGTTCGCGCAGATGCGAGGCCTCAATGACGAAGCCGGCACGTTCAGGCAGGGCCTCATCCACGCTATTGGCATCAATCTCCCCGATCAGATCCTGGAACCCGCGCAAGGCATTGGATGCTCGTGCCGCCATGGCGCCGCCGCGAAGCAGGTCCGAGGCCGCCTGCCACAGCGAGCAGCCAAAGTCGCGCGCATGCGCACGAACCGCATCGAGCGTCCGTGGACCGACCCCGCGCGGCGGCTGATTCACCACCCTTTCGAACGACGGGTCATCATGACGATTGGACACCAGACGCAGGTAGGACAGCGCATCCTTGATTTCGGCTCGTTCGAAGAAGCGCAGGCCGCCGTAAACCCGATACGGTATCCCGGCCTGCAGCAGCGACTCTTCGAACAGACGCGACTGCGCCGTGGTGCGGTACAGGATGGCGATCTCGGTGCGGCGGCTGCCGTGGTCTATGGCAGCGCGAATGCGCTCGATCACAAATCGCGCCTCGTCCACTTCGTTGAAGGCACCATAGACCCGGATCGGATCGCCCTCTGCATCCTCTGTCCACAGTTGCTTGCCGAGGCGGGTAGGGTTGTTGGCGATGACCGCGTTGGCGGCCCGAAGGATATTGCCGGTCGAGCGGTAGTTTTGCTCCAGGCGAACTACCTGTGCATTAGGGTACTGGCTCTGAAAATCCTGGATGTTCTCGACCCGGGCCCCGCGCCAGCCGTAGATCGACTGGTCATCATCACCGACCACGAACAACTTGTCCTCGCTTCCTGCGAGCAGGCGCAGCCAGGCATACTGAATGCTGTTGGTATCCTGAAACTCGTCGACCAGAACAGCTCCGAATCGCTCCCGATAATTCTGCAGCACGTCCGGACGGTCACGCCACAGTTCCTGCGCACGCAGAAGCAATTCGGCGAAATCGACACTGCCGGCACGCTGACAGGCCGCCTCATATTCGCGGTAGATTGCGATCATCTGGCGTTGATAGGGATCGCCACTGTGATCCAGATGGTCAGCGCGCAGGCCTTCGTCCTTCTGCTTGTTGATGAACCACTGCGCCTGGCGCGGCGGCCACTTGCTGTCATCCAGGTTCATCTCTCGGATGATCCGCTTCACCAGTCGCTGCTGGTCGTCCGAATCCAGGATCTGGAAACCCTGCGGCAAACCGGCGTCCTGCCAGTGCGCACGCAAGAGACGGTGTGCCAGGCCATGGAAGGTACCTACCCACATACCGCCAACCGGCTGGCCCAGCAGGGCCTCGATCCGGTGTTTCATCTCGCGCGCGGCCTTGTTGGTGAAGGTCACCGCCAGGATTCCCCATGGTGACATTCCCTCGACCTGGATCAGCCAGGCAATGCGGTGTACAAGCACGCGGGTCTTGCCCGAACCGGCACCGGCCAGTACCAGGGCGCTGCCCATCGGTGCCGTCACGGCGGCGCGCTGGGCGTCGTTAAGCCCGTCGATAATGTGGGAGACATCCATCGGCGGATTCTAACAGCCGGGGGTTTTATGCGCTTGGTGCAGCGCGTCCACATTCCGGTTCGCGCTGACGCGCCGATTGGTTTTCGCTGTGCGCGGCGGCGTCAAAGGGACCGGGGTGCACTGAGCTGACTACGGAGTACCCCTTCCCCTTGGTGCAGCCGAGCACCGCAGGGCAAAACCGGGAGAAGCGAGGACTGTCTGAGCGACCAAAGGGAGCGAGTTCCGCAGCGCCGGTTTTGACTGAGGAGCACAGGGAAGTCGGAGCGCAGCGCAGACCAAGCCGTGGGGTGCCCTTTCTTTTGCCTTCTTTTCTTTGGGCAAACAAAGAAAAGAGGGGCTGGCGCGCTGAGCCCAGCGCATCAAAATGCGAGTGCGCGCCGCCGCGCACATCAAAAAACAACCCGCGCCACCGGGCGCATCAATCCTCGAGAATGAAGCGAGAAATCAAGAAGGCTCCGTCGCCTGCAACATCCCCTCACGCTCGACAAACGCAATGACCTCATCCAGCCCAACGCCGGTCTTCATATTGGCAAACACCCAGGGCCGCTCGCCGCGCATTCGATTGGTATCCGATTCCATCACCTCGAGCGAGGCGCCGACATAAGGCGCAAGGTCGATCTTGTTGATCACCAGCAGATCCGAGCGGGTGATACCCGGACCACCCTTTCGCGGGATCTTTTCACCCTCGGCGACATCGATCACATAGATGGTGATATCCGCCAGCTCGGGGCTGAACGTAGCCGACAGGTTGTCACCGCCACTCTCGATGAATACCAGATCGAGATCGGGGAACTTCTGCTGTAGATCCTCTACCGCGGCAAGGTTCATCGAAGCATCTTCGCGAATCGCCGTATGCGGGCAGCCACCGGTCTCCACACCGACGATGCGCTCGAACGGCAGGGCCTGGGCGCGCATCAGGATCTGCGCGTCTTCCTGTGTGTAGATATCGTTGGTTACCACCGCAATGTCGTAGCGCTCACGCAGAGCCTTGCACAGGACCTCCAGCAGCGCAGTCTTGCCGGAACCGACCGGGCCTCCGACACCTACCCGCAGCGCAGGCTTTTTCAACGTCATTGCCATTCCCTCCGGAAAACGTGAATCCTCCACCGGCTAAAGCCGGCGCGAAAACCGGGGACAGACCACATTTTTGCAGGGCGCACTCGATGCAAAAAGGTGGTCTGTCCCCTATTTACTCGTCTGCCTTGTCGGGCACATCCCGACCTACGAACGGAACAACCGCGTGTATTGGGTCTCATGACGAGCGCTGGCGATCGCGAGCGCGGGTGCGCAGGCACCGATGTCGCAGTCCCCGATGATCTTGGCCCGCGCGACGGTTACCGGCAGGCGCTCTGTCAGTTTCAGCTGAACGCGCTGACCATCGGTCTGGCCCAGCGGCACCAGTTTGATCGCGGCGGCAATCTGGTTTTCCAGCCAGCCCCAAGCATAGCCCAGCATGCAGTCCTCCATCGCGATCTGCCAGTGCACAGCAGCCAGCGCGAAGGGTGCGGCCTGGCAATGCATCAACTGCTCGCGCCATGCAACCGCGTGTGGAATATCCAGGTCGGCCAACAGGGTGATGAGGGCACGTGCCCGGTTGCGTTCTTCCGCGCGCAGCTCGCGCGTCTCGCGGCTCGCGTACAGCTGCCCGCCCCAGCGCCCGATCGCATCGGGATTTTCCTGCGTGCATGCGCGGAAAAGGCGCAGAAGTATCGGCAGTTCAAGATACGCCAGCCCGTCATCCATCAGCCCCTCAAGCCAGTCGCTGAGGGTCGCGGTATCTTGCACCCAGCCTGCTTCGACCGCCCATTCCAGGCCCTGAGAATAGGTAAAGGCCCCGATCGGCAGGGCCGGACTGACCAGTTGCATCAGACGCAACCGGCCCAGCGGCCCGGTCGCTGGGGGGTCAGTGGTTCGTGTTGTCATGAGGATGATCGTGGCCATGCACATGCGCACGGCCCTGTGCACTGCCGCCATAGGCCCCGGGCTCGGGCTCGAGGGGCGCCTCGACAAAGGTCGGATCAAGACCGAGACCACGCAACATCTCGTCCAGCACGTGATCGTGCTGATAACGCAGCAGTCCTTGGTCGATCTGCAGGGGCATATGCCTGTTGCCGAGGTGGTAACAGGCGCGCGCCAGCAGCAGGGGGTCGTCGCAGCGTACCTCGGAGACTGCTTCGGCAGCGGCCCTGATCTGTACGATCAGCCCGTGCGCGCTAGCCAGCAGATCACCTTCATGCAACACCTGGCCGCGCTCGAGAAACACGCCGGCCTCGGTACCGTCATCCAGGGTGACACGCAGCCGACTGCGGATGCGCTTTTCGAGCGGCAGCGTGAGGGTCGCAGCCGGTTCACCGTGATCGATGCGTTGGATCAGTTCAATCATGGTCTTCCCCTTCCCTGCGCAGGCTCAGAAGAGGAAATAACGCTGCGCCATTGGCAGCACCTCAGCCGGCTCACACATCAACAGTTCACCGTCTGCACGCACCTGGTAGGTCTGCGGATCGACCTCGATATTGGGCTGCCAGTCATTCAGGACCATGTCGGATTTTTGCACCCCGCGGCAGTTCCGCACGATACCGACCAGTGACTCCAGACCCAAATAACGATGCACATCGGCCTCATGCGCGGCCTTGGACAGGAAGGTCATCCGGGTGGCATGCCGCGCGCCGCCCAGCGCCCCGAACATAGGACGATAGTGCACCGGCTGTGGCGTGGGTATCGACGCATTCGGGTCGCCCATGGGCGCGGCCGCGATCATCCCGGCCTTGATGATCAGGCTCGGTTTGGTACCGAAGAAGGCCGGTTTCCACAGCACCAGATCCGCCAGTTTGCCGATCTCGACCGACCCCACCTCGTGTGAGATCCCATGCGCGATTGAGGGATTGATGGTGTACTTGGCGATATAGCGTCGGGCGCGCAGATTGTCATGCTTCGCGGGATCACCGGACAGACTGCCACGCTGCACCTTCATCTTGTGCGCGGTCTGCCAGGTACGGGTGATGACCTCACCGACACGACCCATGGCCTGCGAATCAGAGGCGATCATCGAAAAAGCCCCGAGGTCGTGCAGGATGTCCTCCGCGGCGATGGTTTCACGCCGGATACGCGATTCCGCAAAAGCGACATCCTCGGCGATCGAAGGCGACAGGTGGTGGCAGACCATCAGCATATCCAGATGCTCGTCCACCGTATTGGCCGTATACGGCCGGGTCGGATTGGTCGAGGAAGGCAACACATTGCTGTAACCGGCGGCCTTGATGATGTCTGGCGCATGTCCGCCACCGGCGCCCTCGGTGTGGTAGGTGTGGATGGTACGCCCGGCCATGGCGGCAAGCGTGTCCTCGACGAAGCCAGATTCATTCAGGGTGTCGGTATGGATCGCCACCTGGACATCGAAGTTCTCGGCCACGGTCAGACAATTGTCGATCGCCGCGGGCGTGGTGCCCCAGTCCTCGTGAAGTTTCAGGCCGATGGCCCCGGCCGCAACCTGCTCCGACAGGGGCCCGGGACGAGAGGCATTGCCCTTGCCCAGGAAACCGAGGTTCATCGGCAGCGCATCGGCCGCCTGCAGCATACGCTGAATATTCCAGGGGCCGGGCGTACAGGTCGTTGCATTGGTGCCGGTGGCCGGCCCGGTACCACCGCCAAGCATGGTGGTGATCCCCGACATCAGGGCATCATCAACCTGCTGCGGACAGATGAAATGGATATGCGAATCGATACCGCCCGCGGTCAGGATCTGACCCTCGCCGGCGATCGCCTCGGTCCCCGGGCCGATGACGATATCGACCCCTGGCTGCACATCCGGGTTACCGGCCTTGCCGATGCCCGCAATGCGACCGTTTTTTATCCCGATATCGGCCTTGACCACCCCCCAGTGATCGAGGATCAGGGCATTGGTGATGACAGCGTCCACGACATGCGCAGACGGCTGCTGGCTCTGGCCCATACCGTCGCGGATGACTTTGCCGCCGCCGAACTTGACCTCGTCGCCGTAGATGGTGCGGTCTTCCTCGACCTGGATGAACAGTTCGGTATCGGCCAGACGAACTCGGTCACCGACCGTGGGTCCGTACATTTCCGCATAGGCCTGCCGGCTGATCGTCGTCATCAGTTCTTATCCCTGTCGAGCGCACCCATGATATGGCCTCGGAATCCATAGACGTGGCGATCACCCGCATAGGCGACCAATTCCACCTCGCGAGTCTGTCCCGGTTCGAAGCGCACTGCCGTGCCGGCCGCGATGTTCAGACGGAAACCACGCGCCTGCGCGCGTTCGAAACGGAGTGCCTCATTGGTTTCGTAGAAGTGGTAATGCGACCCGACCTGAATCGGTCGGTCACCAGTGTTGGCCACAGACAGCGTCAGTGTCTCGCGCCCTACATTCAGTTCGATCTCGCCGTCGGCGGCGATCACCTCACCTGGAATCATCTCGCTCTCCTCAACGCGGCCCGCACCGCGCAAGATTCTATTTACCACCAAGGGCACAAAGGACACGAAGAGTTGCTGGCGGAAGCGCCAATAGCTTCATCGCCGACCTTTTCCTTTGCGTACTTAGCGGCCTTCGCGGTTTTGACTCGAAGATCTACCGCAAAGATCGCCAAGTCCGCCAAGGGTTGATCCTGTGCTCGATCTGGATCCCGAGGCATCATAGAGACTTCGTGTTCTTCGTGCCCTTCGTGGTTGTCATTTTCCTGTCTCAAACGATCGGATCATGCACGGTGACCAGCTTGGTGCCATCGGGAAACGTCGCCTCGACCTGTACATCGGGGATCATCTCGGCAATACCGTCCATGACGTCGTCCCGGGTCAAAAGAGTACGCCCGTGATCCATCAGCTCGGCCACCGTGCGGCCATCGCGCGCACCTTCCATGATGGCCGCGCTGATGAAGGCCACGGCCTCGGGATAGTTCAGTTTCACGCCACGAGCCATGCGCCGTTCTGCCAGCAGGGCCGCGGTAAACAGCAGCAGTTTGTCTTTCTCTCTCGGAGTCAGCTCCATGATGATCAGCTCTGTAGTTTGGTTCTAAGTGGCCCAGATACGCGGCACGCCGGGTGGATAACCCAGGGTGTCCGCCCGCAACTTTTGCCAGATCCCGGTAAACAGCCGGCGCGCCCGCTCGGTAGAATTGCCCAGATAGCGAACCATCAGGATATCTTCAATCAGGCTGGCACCGGCATAGTCTGTACCGCCGGCGAACAGCAGATCGCGACAGGCGAAAACCTCCGCCTCGCCAGCGTCAGTTATCAATAAGGTACCACCAACCGCCAACCCTGCCATCAGTGACAGGCGCGCGCGGTTTTTCGCATCAACCCGCAGACGCTCCGAAATCAACGGCCGGCCATCACGCGAAACGGACAGGCGACTGTCAATATGACCGCTGTCAAAACCCTCGCTGATCACCGGGCGGCCCAGGCACTGGATTTCCCACAGGGCCAGCCGCGCATCTCCCATCAGCTCGACTCGGGTTTTCAGTTCGACCTCGGCGCCCGGGAAAAATATGTTCTCCTGCGGCAACCATTCCAGTCTGGCGCCGTCATAGACAGTAATGGTCTGAGTCTGCCGCGCCCGATCGCCGGCGCTGCGGTAAAACTTGGTCGCACCCGGGGTGGTTACCAGGGTCTTTGCGCCCTGCCCCAGCTGCACATCGATACCGAGGCTATCGCCACCAACCACGCCACCCGGTGGATGCAGCAGGTAGACATGACAGACCTCGCCCTCGGGATAAAAAGGCCGCTGCACGGCCAGGGGGCCGTGACGCTGGCGTTCAGCCAGCACGGTACGGTGACTGCCGGCACGAAAGCCCAGACGCAGCCCCGCATGCCATCCATCGGTGCGTGGAGAATATTTTGCCGCGGCAACCATGATGCCGCCGCTCAGCGATGCCGCCGCAGCAGCGGCGATAGGGTCACCAACAGTGCTGTCAGTGCCGGAAAAATCCAGCCGTGTTGCACCAGATGCGCGAAAACCATCATCTCGACATCATGTGCCTGTGCATTGGTAGCCAGACCGCAGATGCAAGCAATCAGGATCAGAACTTTCATAGACAGCTTCCCGGAAACGGCTACACGGTCAGGTACTGTTGGATGAGTTCTTCGTTCAATTCGGGCATCGCACCGGAGGCCACCGCCCGGCCGCGATCGAGCAGACAGAACTTATCGGCGACCTTGCGCGCAAAAGGCAGCTTCTGCTCGACAAGGAGTACCGTCAACCCCATCTCCTGGTTGAGACGCCGCACAACCTTGCCAATGTCGGCAACGATATTCGGCTGGATGCCTTCGGTCGGTTCGTCCAGGATCAGCAGCTTGGGGTCCGTCACCAACGCACGCCCGATGGCCAGTTGCTGTTGCTGACCACCGGAAAGATCACCCCCACGCCGGCCGAGCATCTCTTTGAGCACCGGGAACATCTCGTAGATGAAATCCGGTACCTTTTTCAGCCCGTCACGACGGGCCGGCAGGCCGATCAGCAGGTTTTCTTCCACCGTGAGCAGCGGAAATATCTGCCGGCCCTGCGGCACATAACCCAGGCCCATACCTGCACGTTCTTCGGCGGCGACCTGACGGATCCTTGTCACCGAACTGCATACTGCCCGTTTTTACCGGCAGCAGACCCATGATGCATTGCAACAACGTGGTCTTGCCGACACCGTTGCGACCCATCAGGACAGTGCACTTGCCTTCGGGGACGTCGAGGTTTAGATCCCACAAGGTATGCGACTGGCCGTAGTACTGGTTGAGTTGTTCGATCTTCAACATGAGAGCATCCCCCAACACAGACTCGCATACGATACATCCCTGTAGCCACGGTCCAGCCCGGCCTCCCTGCCGGGCGTTCGCCGCGCTGCGTCCGCCCACCGGGCGAACGGTCCCCGCTCACCCCACAGCGAATGCGACTGGCCGCAGTATTGATTGAGTTGCTCGATCTTCAGCACGAGCTCGACCCGCCGAAAACAAGGTGCCTACTCGCCAAGGTACACCTCCACCACCTTGGGATCATTCTGCACCTGGTCCATGTTGCCCTCGGCCAACACGGAGCCCTGATGCAGGACAGTCACCCGCGAATTCAATGCGCGCACGAAATCCATATCGTGCTCGACCACCACCA
>Ga0265306_10000273_pt1 | contig 23475 bp, 18 predicted proteins | sample Helome_3_FD_192493 | JGI IMG/M metagenome (GOLD analysis project Ga0265306, IMG submission 192493) | Marine sediment microbial communities from subtidal zone of North Sea - Hel_20160420 (Illumina Assembly) | ecosystem: Environmental > Aquatic > Marine > Subtidal zone > Sediment ... | reverse complement strand
CACCACCGTGCTGCTCCGCCATGACCTTCGTCAGCGCCGCCGTCAGCGTCGTCTTGCCATGGTCCACGTGACCAATCGTGCCTACGTTTACGTGAGGCTTTGTTCTCTCAAATTTTTCTTTGGACATTGCCCTTTTCCCGAGTGATGTGTTATCGCGGCTCGAATGCCCCTAGGGCACGTAGGCCGCTCCTACGATGCCTTTCTCATTACCAAATCCGCGACACTCTGCGGCACCTCTGCGTACTTCTGAAACTCCATCGAATACACGGCGCGACCCTGGCTCATCGAACGCAGGTCCGTTGCATAGCCGAACATCTCGGCCAGCGGTACTTCGGCACGAATCGTCTTGCCTGACGGCGAATCGTCCATGCCCTGTGGCAGACCGCGACGGCGATTCAAGTCGCCCATCACGTCTCCCATGTAATCTTCGGGTGTTACCACCTCAACCTTCATGATCGGCTCGAGTAATACAGGGTCCGCTTTCAGGGCCCCTTCCCGGAAGGCCATACTACCTGCAATTTTGAACGCCATCTCGCTCGAGTCAACGTCGTGGTAGGAGCCGTCGTACAGGGACACCCTGCAATCCACCAGTGGGTAGCCTGCCACCACGCCATTTTCCATCTGTTCCTTAACGCCGCGGTCAACGGCTGGAATATACTCCCGCGGCACCACTCCGCCAACTACCTCGTTGACGAATTCGTAGCCGGCGCCCGGTTCCAGCGGTTCAATCTTCAGATAGACATGACCGTACTGACCGCGCCCGCCCGATTGCCGCACAAATTTGCCTTCCTGCTGGACGGCCTTGCGTATGGTCTCGCGATAAGCCACCTGCGGCTTGCCAACATTTGCCTCGACCTTGAACTCACGCTTCATGCGATCGACGATAATATCGAGATGCAATTCGCCCATGCCGGAAATAATAGTCTGGTTGGACTCTTCATCCGTATGCACGCGAAACGAAGGATCCTCCTTCGCGAGCTTTTGCAGTGCCAGTCCCATCTTGTCCTGATCGGCTTTTGTCTTCGGTTCGACCGCGACAGAAATGACCGGCTCGGGAAACTCCATCTTCTCCAGCATGATCTTGTGCTTCAGATCGCAAAGCGTGTCACCGGTGGTGACGTCTTTCAGACCGACAGCCGCGGCGATATCACCGGCGCGGACTTCCTTTACTTCTTTACGATCATTCGAATGCATCTGCAAAATTCGTCCGATGCGTTCTTTCTTGCCCTTTACCGGATTAAAAATTGTGTCGCCCGAATTCAGAACACCCGAATACACGCGAAAAAAGGTCAAATTACCGACAAACGGGTCCGTTGCAATCTTAAAGGCCAAAGCCGCGAACGGCTCGTTGTCATCCGCCGGTCGCTCGGCCTCCGTGTCATCGTCGATGTGTCCCCGGATCGCCGGCACATCCACGGGCGATGGCATGAACTCGATAACAGCATCGAGCATTGCCTGTACGCCTTTGTTCTTAAAAGCGGATCCGCACATTGCCACGACGACATCGCCCGACAAGGTGAGGCGTCGCAACCCGAGGCGAATTTCGGCTTCTGACAATTCGCCTTTCTCGAGAAACTTATCCAGGAGCTCCTCGCTGCCTTCTGCGGCTGCTTCGACCATTTTCTCGCGCCAGGCGGTAGCCTCGGCAAGCAATTCCTGCGGAATTTCCCGAGCCTCATAGGTAGTACCCATGTTGCTCTCGTCCCAGTAGATCGCGTTCATGCGAATCAGGTCGATAACGCCTGCAAAATGCTCCTCGGCGCCAATCGGCAACTGAATGGGTACAGTATTTGCGCCCAGACGCTCTTTCACCTGCTGCACAACCCGCAGGAAATCGGCACCCGCTCGATCCATCTTGTTGACGAATACCATGCGTGGCACGTTGTACTTGTTACCCTGGCGCCATACCGTTTCGGTCTGCGGCTCTACGCCACCCACGGAACACAGTACCGTGATCGCGCCATCCAGCACGCGAAGGCTGCGCTCGACTTCAATCGTGAAATCGACGTGCCCCGGTGTATCGATGATGTTGATACGGTGCTCGTCGTATTGCTTGTCCATGCCGTCCCAGAAGCAGGTCGTCGCAGCCGACGTAATCGTAATGCCGCGCTCCTGCTCCTGTTCCATCCAGTCCATGACAGCCGCGCCGTCATGTACCTCGCCTATCTTGTGCGAGACACCGGTATAGAAAAGGACCCGCTCGGTCGTGGTTGTCTTGCCCGCATCAATATGGGCCATGATGCCAATATTGCGGTACCGCTCGATGGGGGTTGTACGGGCCACGACAAAGTCTTCTACCAGCGGTAGTGCGAGAACGCTTTATTGGCTTCCGCCATGCGATGAGTATCTTCTTTCTTCTTGACGGCCGTGCCGCGATTCTCGGCGGCATCCAGAAGCTCATGTGCGAGCCGGTGTGCCATCGATTTTTCGCTGCGTTTTCTCGCAGCGTCAATAACCCAGCGCATCGCCAGCGTCTGGCGACGGGCGGGACGTACCTCGACCGGTACCTGATACGTTGCGCCACCGACGCGACGGGACTTGACCTCAACGACGGGCTTGACGTTTTCGAGCGCCGTCTCAAGGAGTTCAAGTGCTTTTTCGCCCGTCTGGGTTTCACGATCGGAAATTCGATCCAGAGCGCCATAAATGATGCGCTCAGCAACGGACTTCTTGCCATCATTCATGATCATGTTCATGAATTTGGCCAGGAGATCACTACCGTACTTGGGGTCTGGCAGAATCGTACGCTTCGGGGCCTGTGTTCTTCTTGACATTGCTTGGTATCTCTGGGAATTCTCGGATTCTTAGGATTTCGGACGCTTGGTGCCGTATTTCGAACGACCTTGCCGACGTTCCGACACACCGGCACAGTCTAGAGTGCCCCGCACAGTGTGGTAACGAACGCCCGGCAGATCTTTCACACGACCGCCACGAATCAGCACGACACTGTGCTCCTGGAGGTTATGGCCTTCGCCGCCGATATAGCTCGTGACCTCGAAGCCATTGGTCAGTCGCACACGGGCCACCTTACGCATTGCCGAGTTCGGCTTCTTGGGTGTCGTCGTATAGACGCGCGTACAAACGCCGCGCTTCTGCGGACTGGCTTCAAGTGCCGGTACCGTACTCTTCGCGCGCTTCGTGGCGCGCGGACTGCGTACTAATTGATTCACTGTGGCCATGGGCCTTCACTCTTTATCCGGTTAATAAAAAAAACGCACACAACCAACCTCCGGACTGCCTGAGTCCAGAGGCTGGGAAAAATCAGGGCCCGCCTGATGGCGAGCCCTTGAATATCAGGACTCGCCATCAGGCGGGCCCCGGGGTTAAGGGCGGGCATTTTAGTGATGCAGCGAAGGCCAAGTCAAGCAGGCCTCCACTGCGATCCCCGAGGGCTGCTAAACCCTTGTTTTTATTAGGCCGCCGTTGTTTCTTCGCCGCCCTCGGCAGTTGCGTCCGATTCCGTGGCCGCAACCACTTCGGTACCCGACACATCCTCACCGGCCTCTTCGGCCGACTCAGCCGCTTCGGCCGCTTCGGCCGCTTCGGTCGCGGCCTGTTCGGCGAGCTGAGACTCTTCGAGATCCCGTAGCTGATCGGCCAGATCCTGCTCGCGAGTACGCCGACGTTCGGCGTGATGGGCGAACCCGGTACCGGCGGGGATCAGTCGACCCACGATGACATTTTCCTTGAGCCCACGTAACTCATCACGAAGACCACGAACGGATGCCTCGGTCAGAACACGTGTCGTTTCCTGGAACGATGCCGCCGAGATGAACGACTCGGTCGCCAGCGATGCCTTCGTAATGCCCAGCAACACAGGATCAGCCGTCAACGGCTCTTTGCCCTGGGCCACAAGTTGTTCGCCTTCTTCGAGGAATCGTGCCTTGTCGATCTGCTCACCGCGCAGGTAGTTACTGTCACCTGGTGTGGCAACGATGACCTTGCGCAACATCTGGCGAATGATCACCTCGATATGCTTGTCATTGATCTTCACGCCCTGCAGACGGTAGACATCCTGAATCTCGCGGACCAGGTAGTCGGCGAGGTTTTCAATGCCCTGCAGCCGCAGAATGTCGTGCGGATTCGGCTCGCCGTCAGCAATGGTCTCGCCACGTACAACCTGCTCACCTTCGAACACGTTGAGGTGGCGCCATTTCGGAATCAGCTCCTCGTGACTCTCGCCGTTTTCCTCGGTGATAACGAGGCGACGCTTGCCCTTGGTCTCCTTACCGAAACTCACCGTGCCGGTATGCTCCGCCATGATGGCAGGATCTTTCGGCTTGCGGGCTTCAAACAGGTCGGCGACGCGGGGCAGACCACCCGTGATATCGCGTGTTTTCGATGACGCCTGCGGAATACGTGCGATCACGTCGCCCACCGATACACTGGCGCCGTCGGCCATCGAAATAATGGCGCCCACCGGCAACGCATAAACAGCGGGGATGTCGGTATTCGCAAAGCAAATGTCATTACCCTCTGTATCGACCAGTTTGGCCACCGGACGCAGATCCTTGCCCGAGCCACTGCGGCTCTTCGGATCGAGAACGACGATACTCGTCAAACCCGTGAATTCATCAACCTGTTCGGCAACCGTTATGCCATCGATGAAGTCCTCGAACTTGATCTTGCCCTCTACCTCGGTCACAACCGGGTGAGTATGCGGATCCCAGTTCGCAACGATCTGGCCCTGTTTGACATCTTCGCCATCCTGAACCGTAATCGTCGCGCCGTAAGGCACTTTGTAACGCTCACGCTCACGGCCCATTTCGTTGACAATCGAAATTTCGCCGGAACGGGACACCGCGACGAGGTAGCCCTTGTGGTGCGAAACGGTCTTGATGTTGACGAGTTTCGCGACGCCCTTGGACCGGATTTCGATATTGTTGATGGCCGCAGACCTCGAGGCCGCACCACCGATATGGAAGGTACGCATCGTCAACTGCGTGCCTGGTTCACCGATCGATTGCGCGGCGATGACGCCAACCGCTTCGCCGATATTGATGCGATCACCGCGCGCAAGGTCCCGACCGTAACACTGTGAGCAAACGCCGTAGCGAATCTCACAGGTTATGGGCGAACGCACGATAACGTGATCTATCTGCAGATCTTCGATTCGCTGGACTGTCGCCTCATCGAGCATCGTTCCGGCATCGAACGCCACCTTGTCCGTCCCCGGGATAATCACCGGCTCTGCCAGTACACGACCCAGTACGCGCTCCGTCAGAGGTTCGACGATGTCGCCACCTTCTACGAGCGGCGCCATTGCGACGCCGTTGCGTGTTTCGCAGTCGACCTCGGTAACCACCAGGTCCTGGGCGACGTCGACCAGGCGACGTGTCAGATAACCCGAGTTCGCTGTCTTCAACGCAGTATCGGCCAGGCCTTTACGAGCACCGTGGGTCGAAATGAAGTACTGCAGAACATCGAGACCTTCGCGGAAGTTGGCCGTGATCGGGGTTTCGATAATCGAGCCGTCCGGCTTGGCCATCAATCCTCGCATACCGGCAAGCTGGCGTATCTGCGCTGCAGAACCACGCGCACCGGAATCGGCCATCATGTAAATCGAGTTGAATGACTCCTGCTCCACGTTCTTGCCTTTGGCATCTTTGACGGTTTCGCTACCCAGCTTGTCCATCATCGCTTTGGCGACCTGGTCATTGGTACGCGACCAGATGTCGACAACCTTGTTGTAGCGTTCGCCATCGGTAACCAGACCCGAACCGTACTGGTCCTGGATTTCCTTTACCTCGGATTCCGCGACAGACAAAATCTCCTGCTTGTTCTGAGGAACGACCATGTCATTGACACCGATCGAAATGCCGGCTTGCGTGGCAAGACGAAAGCCCGTGTACATCAGGCGATCAGCAAACACGACCGTTTTCTTCAAGCCGAGCTTGCGATAGCACACATTGATCACGTTCGAGATTGCTTTCTTCGACATGGCACGGTTGATGTGTTCGAAATCGAGCCCTTTGGGCAGGATGTCCGATAGCAGCGCGCGACCAACCGTGGTATCGACGATCTTCATGACCTGAACGATCTCACCGTCTTCGGACTCCTCGTGAGCCTCTACACGAACCTTGACAGATGCCTGCAAATCGGTGGCACCGGTTTCGAAAGCACGTCGCGCTTCATCGAGGCTCGCGAGGATCATGCCCTCGCCTTTCGCATTGACGCGCGTTCGGGTCATCCAGTAGAGACCCAGTACGACGTCCTGCGACGGTACGATGATCGGGTCACCGTTGGCCGGAGACAGGATGTTGTTCGATGACATCATCAGTGCGCGGGCTTCGAGCTGCGCCTCGATTGACAACGGCACGTGAACGGCCATCTGGTCACCGTCGAAGTCGGCATTGAACGCGGTGCAGACCAGCGGATGCAGCTGGATCGCCTTACCTTCAATCAGTACCGGCTCGAACGCCTGGATGCCAAGCCTGTGCAGTGTCGGCGCACGGTTCAGCATGACCGGGTGTTCACGGATCACTTCTTCGAGGATATCCCAGACTTCCGCACCCTCGCGCTCGACGAGGCGTTTTGCGGCCTTGATGGTCGTTGCCTCACCACGCAGCTGCAGCTTCGAGAAAATAAACGGTTTGAACAGTTCGAGCGCCATTTTCTTCGGTAAACCGCACTGATGGAGCTTTAGTGTCGGGCCGACGACGATGACCGAACGACCGGAGTAGTCAACGCGCTTGCCGAGGAGGTTCTGGCGGAAACGGCCTTGCTTGCCCTTGATCATATCGGCCAGCGATTTCAGCGGGCGCTTGTTGGTACCTGTGATCGCACGTCCGCGGCGACCGTTGTCGAGCAATGCGTCAACGGACTCCTGTAACATGCGCTTTTCGTTGCGGACGATAATATCCGGTGCGTTCAGCTCCAGCAGCCGGCGCAGGCGATTGTTGCGGTTGATCACGCGACGATACAGGTCGTTAAGGTCCGAAGTTGCAAATCGCCCGCCATCCAACGGTACCAGCGGACGCAGATCGGGCGGCAGAACAGGCAACACGGTCAGCACCATCCACTCCGGTTTGTTGCCGGATTCGACGAACGACTCGATGAGCTTCAGGCGCTTGGAAAGACGTTTGATTTTCGTCTCCGAGCGCGTCGCACCCATGTCTTCACGGACCTTGAGAATTTCGCGCTGCAAATCGATGGTCATGAGCATTTCGCGAACAGCCTCGGCGCCCATACGTGCGTCGAACTCGTCGCCGTACTGCTCTAGCGCATCGAGGTACATATCGTCGGTCATCAACTGACCGCGCTCGAGTTCCGTCATGCCCGGCTCTACGACCACGAACGCCTCAAAATAAAGTACTCGCTCTATCTCCCTGAGTGTCATATCCAGCATCAGCCCGATACGCGACGGCAGCGACTTCAGGAACCAGATGTGTGCAACCGGGCTTGCCAGTTCGATATGCGCCATGCGCTCACGACGAACCTTGGTCTGCGTAACTTCGACGCCACACTTCTCGCAAACCACGCCGCGATGCTTGAGACGCTTGTATTTCCCGCAAAGGCACTCGTAGTCCTTGATCGGGCCGAAGATCTTGGCGCAAAACAGGCCATCGCGTTCCGGCTTGAACGTACGGTAGTTGATCGTTTCCGGCTTCTTGACTTCACCGAACGACCACGAGCGCACCATGTCCGGCGATGCCAGCCCGATGCGAATGGCATCGAAGTCGTCAACCGGGTTCTGGTATTTAAACAGCTTAAGCAGATCTTTCATTAGTCTGTCTCCAGCTCAATATTGATGCCCAGAGAGCGAATCTCCTTGACCAACACATTGAACGATTCTGGCATGCCGGCATCCATATAATGTTCGCCGTCCACGATGTTCTTGTACATCTTGGTACGACCCTGAACATCGTCCGACTTGACCGTCAGCATTTCCTGCAGGGTATAAGCAGCGCCATAGGCTTCGAGCGCCCAGACCTCCATTTCTCCGAAGCGCTGGCCACCAAACTGGGCCTTGCCGCCCAGCGGCTGCTGCGTCACGAGACTGTAGGGCCCTGTCGAGCGCGCATGCATCTTGTCGTCGACCAGGTGATTGAGTTTCAGCATGTACATGTAACCCACCGTGACGTCGCGATCGAACTTGTCGCCCGTACGACCGTCGTACAAAGTCGACTGACCGGATTCATCGAGACCCGCAAGTTCAAGGAGTCCCTTGATTTCGCCTTCGGTCGCACCGTCGAAAACCGGCGTTGCCGTCGGTACTCCGTTCGTCAGGTTGCCAGCCAGCTCCAGGACTTCTGCATCGGAGAACGACTTGATGCTTTCCGCCTTGCCACCCGTCTTGTTGTAGACGGACTCCAGGAACTGACGCAGCTTCGTCATGGACTCCTGCGCTTTGAGCATGTCGTCGATTTTCTTGCCAACGCCCTTCGCGGCCCAGCCAAGATGGGTTTCCAGGACCTGGCCCACATTCATGCGAGACGGAACGCCCAGGGGATTAAGCACGATATCGACCGGATTGCCATCCTCCAGGTACGGCATGTCCTCGACCGGTACGATTGTCGAGATGACGCCCTTGTTACCGTGACGACCAGCCATCTTGTCACCTGGCTGGATACGGCGTTTGACGGCCAGGTACACCTTGACCATCTTGAGTACGCCCGGCGCCAGATCGTCGCCTGCCGTGATCTTGCTCTTCTTTTCTTCGTAGCGGCGATCAAATTCGTCGCGTTGCGATTTCAGGCGCTCAAACGCTTTCTGCAGCTGCTCGTTGGCATCGTCATTCTTGAGCCGAATCTCAAACCACTGCTCGCGCGGCAGCTCGTCGAGGTAGGCCTTTGTGATCTTGCTGCCGGACTTCAGCTGGTTTGGCCCGCCCTGTGCCATTTTGCTCGTGAGCATGCGCTCGACGCGCTCGTAGATATCCTCTTCGAGGATACGCAGCGTATCGTCGAGATCCTTCCGCACGCTTTCGAGCTCTGATTTCTCAACGGACAAAGCACGCAGGTCTTTCTCGACGCCGTCGCGTGTGAACACGCGCACATCGATGACAGTGCCGTCCATGCCGGGTGGCACACGCAACGACGTATCTTTGACGTCCGATGCCTTCTCACCAAAAATCGCACGCAGGAGTTTCTCCTCCGGCGTCAGCTGAGTCTCGCCCTTCGGCGTCACCTTGCCGACCAGGATATCGCCAGCCTTGACTTCGGCACCGATGAAAGCGATGCCCGACTCGTCGAGCTTGGCAAGCGCGGCATCACCCACGTTCGGGATGTCGGAAGTGATGTCTTCGGGCCCCAGCTTGGTATCACGCGCAACGCACTGCAGCTCTTCGATATGAATCGTCGTGAAGCGGTCTTCCTTGACGACGCGCTCAGAAATCAGAATCGAATCCTCGAAGTTGTAGCCGTTCCAGGGCATGAACGCGACCAACAGGTTCTGGCCCAAAGCCAGTTCACCCATATCGGTTGACGGGCCGTCCGCGAGAACGTCACCGGCTGCTATGGCGTCGCCACTCTTCACCAGCGGACGCTGATTAATACAGGTGTTCTGGTTTGACCGCGTGTACTTTGTCAGGTTGTAGATGTCGACGCCCGGCTCTGCTGCGGTCGTCTCATCGTCATTGACGCGAACGACGATACGCGACGCATCGACAGAGTCGACGTAGCCGCCGCGGCGGGCCACGACGGTCACACCGGAGTCAATAGCCACGGCACGCTCGATGCCCGTACCCACCAGCGGCGCCTCAGCGCGTAGCGTTGGCACAGCCTGGCGTTGCATGTTCGATCCCATGAGCGCTCGGTTCGCATCATCGTGCTCCAGGAACGGAATCAGCGCCGCCGCAACTGATACGATCTGTCGCGGACTGACGTCCATGTAATTCACGTCCTCCGGTGCGGCCAGAGTGAACTCATTCTTGTAGCGAACCGCAACCAGCTCTTCGGTGAACTTGCCGTTTTTGTCGAGCTCGGAGTTTGCCTGAGCAATGATGAACTGGCTTTCCTCGATCGCCGACAGGTAGTCAATCTCTGCTGTCACTTTGCCTTTCTTGACCTTGCGGTACGGTGTCTCAAGGAAACCGTATTCATTGGTCCGCGCGTACACGGCTAGCGAGTTGATCAGGCCGATGTTCGGACCTTCAGGCGTTTCGATCGGGCAGACGCGGCCGTAGTGCGTCGGGTGAACATCGCGGACTTCAAAGCCCGCGCGCTCGCGCGTAAGACCACCCGGACCCAGCGCCGATACACGACGTTTGTGCGTGACCTCCGACAGCGGATTGTTCTGGTCCATGAACTGCGACAGCTGGCTGGAGCCAAAGAATTCCTTCACGGCTGCGGCAACGGGTTTCGCGTTGATCATCTCCTGGGGCATCAGGCCATCGGCCTCGGCCTGGGTCAGTCGCTCTTTGACCGCACGCTCAACGCGCACCAGGCCAACACGGAAAGCGTTCTCGGCCATCTCACCGACGCTGCGTACGCGCCGGTTGCCAAGGTGATCGATATCGTCGACCGTACCGTAGCCATTTCGGATGTTGATCAGGGTCGAGAGTACGTCAAGGATATCGTCCTTGTTCAGTACGCCGTCACCCTCGGAGTTGTCGCGGCCCACGCGGCGGTTGAACTTCATGCGGCCAACCGCTGAAAGATCGTAACGATCCGGGTTGAAAAAGAGATTTTGGAAAAGGTTTTCGGCAGCTTCCTTGGTCGGCGGCTCGCCCGGACGCATCATGCGATAGATTTCAACCAGCGCCTCGAGGCGTGTCGTTGAAGGATCTATATTCAAGGTGTTGGAAATAAACGGACCACGATCCAGGTCGTTTACGAACAGAGTCCGTATGTGATCTACACCGGCTTCGATCAATTGTTCGATCAGCTCGGCCGTCAGCTCCGCATTTGCTGGCGCCAGCAACTCGCCGGTTTCGGTATCGACGATGTCGTGCGCAAGAATCTTACCTTCCAGGTACTCGTTGGGAACCACCAGCTTGTCGACAGTGGATTTCTCCATGTCACGGACATGCTTGGCGGTGATACGACGACCCTCTTCGACGATGAGCTTGCGACCCAACTTGATATCGAATGTCGCTGTCTCGCCACGCAGACGATCGGGCACGAGGCCCATCTTTATATCTTTGTCAGAAAGATAGAAATCGTTGTTCTCGAAGAACAGATCGAGCATTTCCTCATTGCTCATGCCGAGCGCACGCAGGATGATGGTTACCGGCAATTTGCGACGACGATCGATACGTGCAAACACGGAATCCTTCGGGTCGAACTCGAAATCGAGCCACGAACCCCGATAAGGAATAACGCGTGCTGAAAACAGCAACTTGCCGGAACTGTGTGTCTTGCCCTTGTCGTGGTCGAAAAATACACCCGGCGAACGGTGCAGCTGGGATACGATGACCCGCTCGGTCCCGTTAATGACAAAGGTGCCGTTTTTTGTCATCAGTGGCATTTCGCCGAGGTAGACTTCCTGCTCGCGGATATCCTTGACGGGCTTGGGCGTGCCACTCGCGTCCTTGTCATAAATGACCAGGCGAACCAGTACGCGAATCGGAGCCGCATAAGTCAGGCCACGCATCTGACATTCCTTGACGTCAAACACGGGCGTACCCAGGCGATAGCTCACGTACTCGAGTGCTGCGTTGCCCGAGTAGCTGACAATCGGGAATACCGACTGGAAGGCAGCGTGGAGACCAATATCGGTACGGTTTTCAATCGTCTTATCCGACTGCAGGAACTTGTTATACGAATCCACCTGGATCGACAACAGGTACGGCACGTCCAGAATTGTCGGACGCTTGCCAAAGTTCTTGCGGATACGCTTCTTCTCAGTGAATGAGTATGCCATTCGAGAAACCCTCGTTAGCCTATTTGCTTAATTACGGACGCAGGCAAGCAACCAGTCGAAAACCGACCGGCTGCTCGCCCGACTTGTGACCTGTCAGGCCGTGCATCTCCAGATGCGGCACCATCGTAGAGTTGATTATTTCAACTCTACGCTTGCGCCGGCTTCTTCGAGCTGCTTCTTGACTTCCTCTGCTTCGTCCTTCGCAACGCCTTCCTTGATGGTTGACGGCACGCCTTCGACGGTGTCCTTGGCTTCCTTGAGGCCAAGACCGGTGATCGTGCGAACAGCCTTGATCACGGGAACCTTGTTCGCGCCGAAGCTGGTCATCACCACGTCGAATTCGTCCTTTTCCGCAGCAGCCTCGCCGGCTTCTGCAGCGGGGCCGGCCGCTACCGCTACGGGTGCCGCGGCAGAAACGCCCCATTCGTCCTCGAGCATCTTGACGAGCTCAACGACTTCCATGATGGGCTTTGCGCTCAGTTCTTTGAGCAGATCTTCGTTTGAAAGTGCCATTTCTTTTGTCCTTTAAAAATTTACGACCCTGAGTCAGGGATTGTCTATGTCTTACGCCGCTTCCTGCTCACCACGCGCGGACAATGTCCGTGCGAGCATCGCAGAAGGTTCGGCAATCGTGCGTACCAGTTGGCTCATCGGTGCTACGAACACGCCGAGCAGCATTGCGCGCGCCTGATCAAGGGTCGGCAAATCAGCCAACTTCCCTAGGTCAGACCCTGGCATTAACTGCCCACCGGCTGATAGCGATACCGCCTGCAGAGCGTCATGCCCCTTGGCGAAATTCTTGATAACCCTGGCAGCGGCACCTGGATCTTCTTTCGCAAACGCGAGCAGAATCGGTCCCTTGAGAGTGTCTTGCATACACTCGAATTCGGTACCTACGACGGCGCGGCGTGCCAAGGTGTTTTTGACGACACGCATGTATACGCCGGCATTGCGGGCTTCTTTCCGCAATTCCGTCATCTCTGCAACAGACAGACCTCTGTATTCAGCCGCGACGGCTGTAACAGAATCTCCTGCAACCGCGTTAACCTCTTTGACAAGCGCTTTCTTGTCTTCGAGTCTCAGTGCCATACTTTACTCCTGGCTTACGGTTACTCATTGTCCACACGGATGAGGCAAGCCACATCCGCACCAAATCGGAAGCTTCTTGCTCCCTTGTCGGATGGATAACCAAAGCCTCCTAATAACTGACTCGGGTAACACCATCTACGTAGGCGACTATTAAGATCAGCAGGTTTTGCTGATCGCCTGCGGTCTTCGACGATCGCCACTTCCGTGTGGCTGTTTGTTTTGGCACCTCGGAATGACGGTACCTTTGCAAATTCTGTGGGCGAACTGCCGGCCTAAGGGTCGACAGAGGCCCGCTCAACGGACACTCTCAGTCAAGCCCGATCAGGCATCGACTGATCCCCGGTCCACGGACACACCGGGTCCCATTGTGGACGAGACGGTCAGTTTCTTGACGTACGACCCTTTTGCCGATGCGGGCTTCGCTTTCTTCAGATCAGTGAGCAGCGCACCAAGGTTCTCCTTGAGCGCATCCACCTCGAAGTCGGCGCGACCGATCGGGCAATGGATGATGCCGGCCTTGTCCGTGCGATAACGGACCTGACCCGCCTTTGCGTTCTTTACCGCTGTTTCGACGTCAGCCGTGACAGTGCCTACTTTCGGGTTAGGCATCAGGCCACGTGGGCCGAGTATCTGCCCCAGTTGGCCGACGACGCGCATGGCGTCGGGTGTGGCAATCGCCACATCGAAGTTCAGATCGCCGCCTTTGATGGTTTCTGCGAGATCTTCGAATCCAACAATGTCCGCGCCGGCAGCCGTCGCCTTGTCCGCGTTATCACCCTGGGCGAAGACGGCAACGCGCACCGTTTTACCGGTGCCGTTCGGCAAGACCGTAGAACCACGAACCACCTGGTCCGACTTGCGGGGATCGACACCGAGATTGACCGATACGTCAATGCTCTCGGGAAACTTCGCCGTTGCCAGCTCCTTCACGAGATCCAGCGCGTCGTTAATTTCGTACGCTTTTGTTGAATCAACTTTCTCGCGTGCGGCCTTTTTTCTCTTACTGAAATTCGCCATCAGACCACTCCCTCAACTTCGATACCCATGCTCCGGGCTGTACCGGCAACAGTGCGCACGGCAGCATCCATATCGGCGGCTGTGAGGTCGGGCATCTTTGTCGTGGCAATATCTTCGAGCTGCGCACGATTGACCTTGCCAACTTTGTCCGTGTTGGGCGTACCCGATCCTTTCGGAATTCCGGCCGCTTTCCTCAACAACACCGCGGCAGGCGGGGTCTTCGAGATAAACGTGAAACTACGATCGCTGTAGACCGTGATCACGACGGGAATGGGCAAGCCTGGCTCCGTACCCTGGGTCTGCGCGTTAAACGCCTTGCAGAACTCCATGATATTCACGCCGTGCTGGCCCAGAGCCGGACCAACGGGCGGAGACGGGTTCGCCTGGCCTGCAGGTACCTGCAGCTTGATGTAGCTGGCGACTTTCTTTGCCATTGTATTTTCCTCTCGAGTTCAAACGCTCTTTCGAGCTCCTCGAATATTTCTGCAACTATAGGAGCGGGAACCAGTGGGAGCGGCCTGCGTGCCCCAGGGGCATTCCAGCCGCGATTCAATTCGGGCCTGGAAGGCCCTCCCACATAACTTTCCTACCCCTTCTCCACCTGACCGAAATCAAGCTCAACCGGCGTAGACCGGCCCAAAATCTGAACCGCAACCTGCAAGCGATTCTTATCGTAATTCACCTGTTCGACGACTCCGGAGAAGTCGTTGAACGGTCCATCTGTAACGCGAACAACCTCGCCCGGCTCGAACAGTACTTTCGGCCGCGGTTTGTCCACACCTTCCTGCACGCGCTGCAAAATATGGTCTGCTTCTTTTTCCGTGATCGGCGCTGGTCGATCACTCGAGCCACCGATGAAGCCGAGCACCTTCGGCACTTCCTTGACGAGATGCCAGGTCTCATCATCCATTTCCATTTGCACCAGCACATAGCCCGGGAAAAACTTGCGCTCACTGCGGCGTTTTTGGCCCTCGCGCATTTCGACCACTTCTTCCGTCGGGACCAGGATCTCTCCGAATTTATCCTGCAAACCCATACGCTCGATACGTTCCTCGAGCGCACTTTTGACGCGGTGCTCGAAGTTCGAGTAGGCGTGCACGATGTACCAACGTAAGGCCACTACCGTAATTCCTCCAAGTCTCTATCGCTTCGCGTAACGGGGCTAGCCGACCAGCGTACGGGTCAACCACAGAAGACCCGAGTCGAGCGCCCAGAAAAACAGCATCAGCACGAGCGTGAAAACAAATACGGCTATTGCCGTCTGTGTCGTCTCCTGCTTCGTCGGCCAGACGACCTTGCGTATCTCGACTCGCGAACCCTGGATAAAGTGCCAGAGCCTCTGGCCCTGGGAGCTTGTCATTGCGATACCAATACCGACCGCCGTGCCGCCCAGTACCATGAGCACCCGCAATGCCTGGGCAATTTCGGGCTCATAGTAATAATAGGCGTACAGGCCGCCCACCAGCGCCGCTGCTGCAACCAGCAACTTGATGGTGTCAAGCGCACTGCCCTGATTTGTCTCTGTCTGTGCAACCATGATCGTTAAATCGCCACGTGGCTCAAATGGCAGGCCAGGAGGGAATCGAACCCCCAACCTGCGGTTTTGGAGACCGCCGCTCTGCCAATTGAGCTACTGGCCTGTCGCGTCCTTTATCCTCGATTAGCTCGCGATGGTCAGGTACGCGACACGCTGTGCCCGACCTGATCTCGCGTTCCACCAAACTCATCGCGGCAAGATGCCGCTCCCACGAATGTCGTGTTATTCAATCACCTTGGCGACGACGCCGGCACCGACGGTGCGGCCGCCTTCGCGGATCGCAAAACGAAGGCCGTCTTCCATCGCGATCGGTGCAATCAGGTCTACCACCATCTGCACATTATCGCCCGGCATCACCATCTCGGTGCCTTCCGGCAGCTCCACCGCACCCGTCACGTCCGTCGTACGGAAGTAAAACTGCGGCCGATAGCCCTTGAAAAACGGCGTGTGTCGACCACCCTCGTCCTTCGTCAGAATGTATACCTCAGCCTCGAACTTGGTGTGCGGCGTGATCGATCCCGGCTTCGCCAGTACCTGGCCACGCTCAACCTCTTCGCGCTTGGTGCCACGCAACAGCACACCAACGTTGTCACCCGCCTGGCCCTCGTCCAACAGCTTCCTGAACATCTCCACGCCCGTGCAGGTCGTCTTTTCCGTCTCCTTGATGCCGACAATCTCGATCTCGTCGCCCACCTTCACGATGCCGCGCTCGATACGACCCGTCACCACCGTGCCACGTCCCGATATCGAGAACACGTCCTCGACCGGCATCAAAAAGTCACCGTCTATGGCACGCTCCGGCTGCGGTATGTAACTGTCCATCGCCTCCACCAGCTTCACCACCGACGGAATGCCTATGTCCGAGGTATCACCCTCGCACGCCTTCAGCGCCGAACCCGTTACGATCGGCGTGTCATCACCCGGGAACTCGTACATCGACAGAAGATCTCGCACTTCCATCTCCACCAGCTCCAACAGCTCTTCGTCGTCCACCTGGTCGGCCTTGTTCATGTACACCACGATGTACGGAACACCAACCTGGCGTGCCAGCAGGATGTGCTCGCGCGTCTGCGGCATCGGACCGTCCGCTGCGCTCACCACCAGGATCGCTCCGTCCATCTGCGCCGCACCCGTGATCATGTTCTTCACATAGTCCGCGTGCCCCGGACAGTCAACGTGCGCGTAGTGACGGTTGACACTCTCGTACTCCACGTGTGCCGTCGCAATCGTGATGCCTCGCTCGCGCTCTTCCGGCGCATTGTCGATCTGGTCAAACTCCCTGACCTCACCACCGTGCTGCTCCGCCATGACCTTCGTCAGCGCCGCCGTCAGCGTCGTCTTGCCATGGTCCACGTGACCAATCGTGCCTACGTTTACGTGAGGCTTTGTTCTCTCAAATTTTTCTTTGGACATGAGACTTTTCCTGCTGATCCTGAAGTGATCTAAAAGTTGTGATCAAAAAATACATCCGTTTTTCTGGAGCCCACACCCGGATTTGAACCGGGGACCTCTTCCTTACCAAGGAAGTGCTCTGCCCCTGAGCTATGTGGGCAATTCATTGTGTGGGCTGTCCCTGGTCGTTACACAAAGCTTCCAAAATGGAGCGGGTGATGGGAATCGAACCCACATCATCAGCTTGGAAGGCTGAGGTTCTACCGTTGAACTACACCCGCCTTGTCCTGACCCGACACCTATATAAGGAATACCGGGCCGTTTTCTTTCGCCGCGCGCCCTGGCGCCTTACGTTATTCGGGCGTGCAAAAATCCTGACAGTCTTTAGTTTTTAAACCGTCCGGATGTCATTTTTCCTGTCTGTATCTCGCGCGGCTGGCATCGGTCTGAAGTCTTTCCCCCCATCCGAGCCGTCATTCTGGTGGAGGGGGTAGGATTCGAACCTACGTAGGCATAGCCAGCAGATTTACAGTCTGCCCTCGTTGACCGCTTGAGTACCCCTCCGCGTACGCAAGCCGGGCATTGTCTAATTACGCCGCCCGACTGTCAACCGCCAAACGACTGATTTTTGATATTTCTGCTCGACCTGGACAGCGCGCTGCAGGCCTTGGCTGACGCGGCTTTGGGTCGGATTCAGTCCTTCCGTGCCCAGTGCCACGGCTCATACACGAATCCGAATACATTTTCGCGCGGATAGCTCATGAAAAAGCCGTATCGATCGGCGTTTTCGGTCAGCCAGCGAAACGCGTTCGAGTCCTCGAACTCCTCGGTCAATGGCCGCGACCCGGGCGTCGCTATATCAATGGCCCTGCCAGTATGATGTTCGCTGAACCCGGGCGCTGCGCTAACCGTCAGGATATCGCTAAGTGACTGACCTGCCTTGATTTTTTGCCGGATCAGGCGCGCCTGGTAATCCACCCCGCGAAAACCCGACACGATCAGCAAGGTTACGCCCTCTGCCGCAGCCGCCGTCACCATTTCTACCCATCTGGCCGCCGTTCCGGGCGTGAGTTGCTGCATGCGGCCGACCAGGTTGGGGCCGACATCGACGAGATCGGTGGCTTCCTCGAACTCTGGCTTCCGGCCATTGAGATTATAGTCCTCGGGAATGCCGAGTTCCTGATGAAGTTGGCGTAGCATAGATTCGTGATTGTCCCACAAGATGCCCTATCGTAGGAGGGGCTACCGGCCCCGATTGGAAACGGCAAGGCGATGACAGAAGACACAATCTATGCAGCTGACGACGGTTCCGAGCCCTTCCGCTTCGACGACAGGGTCGCCAGGGTATTTCCCGACATGCTGCGGCGTTCGATTCCGGGCTACGCCGCATCGATCGAGGCCATCGGCTCGCTGGCATCTCGTAACGTCCGCGCCGGGACCAACTGCTACGACCTTGGCTGCTCACTTGGCGCCGCAACCATCGCCATGCGGCAGGGCATTCAAGAACCCGGTTGCCGTATTGTCGCTGTCGATTCGGCGCCGGCCATGATCGAGCGCGCCAGGGAAGTCATCGCCAGCGATATCAACCCGCCTGCCCTGATGACGGACGTTGATTTCGTGCTTGGTGACATCCGGGGAATCGAAATCGCCAATGCATCGATGGTCGTGCTCAATTACACGTTGCAGTTCCTGCCGCCGGAGGACCGCGACGCAATGCTTCAGCAGATTTGTGAGGGCCTCAACGCCGGGGGGCTTCTGGTGCTGTCAGAGAAGGTGGTCGACGAAAACCCGGAGATGGAGAAACTGCTGGTCGAACTGCATCATGAACATAAACGGCGCAATAATTACAGTGCCCTTGAAATCAGCCGCAAACGTGCGGCGCTTGAGAACGTACTCATTCCGGAAACAGTTGCCACACACCGTACCCGGCTGAAGAAAGCCGGTTTCTCGCACTCCGCCGTTTGGCTTCGCTACTTCAATTTCGTGTCCATAATTGCACAGCGATGACCGCCACAGACCTGCTCGACACCGACGCTCTGACGGATTGCCTGCGGTCAATCGGACTTCCGGACTGGTCCGAAGTGTTGCCATCTCTCCTGGAAACCCGAATGTCCGCGAAGACACACGGCGATTTCGAACGCTGGCGCGACATCGTCGCTGCTTTGCCGGGCGACGGTAACGATCGCGCGAGACTGCGCGAGCTATTGCTCGGCCTGTCACCCTGGCGCAAGGGCCCTTTCGACGTTGGCGGAGTCGAGGTCGACGCCGAATGGCGCAGCGATCGCAAGTGGGCGCGCCTGGCCGACAACATTCAGCCGCTCACCGAGCGCAATGTGCTCGACGTCGGCTGTGGAAATGGCTACTACGCGTTGAAGATGCGGCAGGCGGGCGCGAGCGTTGTCATCGGCATCGACCCCACCCTGCTTTACGTCATGCAGTTTCTCGCAATCAATCGTTTCGAACGTGATGCCCACACGTTTGTATTGCCGGTTCGGCTCGAGGAATTGCCGCCTGTCAGCAACGCCTTCGACACCACGTTTTCGATGGGTGTCCTGTATCACCAACGCTCACCGGTCGATCACCTGCGGCAGCTTCGTACGACGCTGCGGCCTGGCGGACAACTGGTGCTGGAGACTATTTACATGCCCGGCGAAGAATCCTATGCCTGTACACCAAAGGAACGTTACGCGCGCATGCGTAATGTGTGGTTGCTGCCGACGATCGCCGAGCTGACGACCTGGATGGAACGTACAGGTTATCGGGATATCGAGCTTGTCGACACATCCATCACGACAATCGAGGAGCAACGCAGCACAGAGTGGATGACCTTCGAGTCGTTGCGCGAAGCGCTGGATCCCGATGATCCGACCAGGACCGTTGAAGGATGGCCTGCGCCACGACGGGCCATCGTTACTGCGACCAGTCCCTGACATACCGCCAAATATCCCAATGGAACCGCGGCCGACATGCTTCACCGGCGGACTGCCTCGCTAACGCTCGCTTTATGTCTCGCCGGCGAACATCTCGTCCACGGCTCGATTGAACAGACTCGGCGTTGGTACGGACTTGCCAGCGGCGGTGAGTGCGGGGTGTCTCACAAAGCGAGTTTGCGAAGCAGCTGTCCGAGCGACTGAGATATCCCCGCGATCGACGCCGCTGCCCAATCGTGCTGACGCGAGAGGAAGCTCCGAACGTGGGGCCCTCACAACGGGAATGATGTGACATTTGACTACGGGGAGATTGGTCGGTAATTTCGGTTAAAACAGAAATAAGAGAAACCTCCAATGCAGATGACGCCAGCCGTTGAGAAGTACGTACTTCATTGGGGAGAGATGGGCACACGCTGGGGCACCAACCGAACCGTCGCCCAGATTCAGGCTTTGCTGTACCTGTCGCCGAAACCGCTGCGTGCGGACGAGATCGTCGATCTCTTGTCGGTTGCACGTTCCAACGTCAGTACGAGTATTCGCGAATTGCAGAGCTACCGTCTCGTGAGTATGACCCACGTGCTGGGCGACCGGCGCGACTACTTCGAGTCACTGCACGACGTCTGGGAATTGTTTCGTGTCATCATCGAGCAGCGCAAACAGCGTGAAATGGACCCCACCCTGACCATGCTGAAGAGTTGCGTCGCCGAGGTCGACAAGGAAAAGGAAACGGACCCGATTACGAAGCAACGTATTCGCAACATGCTCGAATTCGTGAATTCCACAAGCGCCTGGTATGAGGAAATCAGCGGTGTGCCGACCAGTACGCTGACCAAGCTAATGGCGCTCGGCAAGCGAATCACAAAATTCATCAAGAAGTAGGCAACTCCACACAGGCAGGCAAAGATTCCTCGATGCCTTCCTGAACTTCACGCAAGAACCAGGTTGACTCGGTGAGTGCCGCGGCTTCCGGTCCACCATTGATCGTATTGGCCGGCCGCTGGAAATAGCCCCCCGGGAGATACTGTCCGGTATGCGCCTCGCCGGCGACACATTCACTGTGCTGGTAGCTTCCGTCGACAAGATAGCCCTCACGGACCGCCGATGATTTTTGCCACGGAATCGATGCGCCCGGCGTGATCTTCAGCAACCAGGTCCTGGCGCCATTGCCAGGATCTTTGCGTAACTCCTTGATGAAAACGCCCGATGTCGCCGACGCTTGCCATTCGAGAACTTCGGCATCAATGATGATCGGGGAGCGAATCACCGATTCGGGATCGACATCGTTAAGGAAATAGAGGATTCGAGCACCCTCGGTCGAACGCAGATTGAATCCCAGCGATCCGGCCGGAAGAAACGCGTAACCGCCGCTGCCGAGTTCAATATCTGCGATCGTCATCTTGCCACCCACAACGAATATCTCGAGCGAGCGGCCTGGCGAACCACCGGTCGTTCCGTGCCAGTCAGGAGGCAGGTCGATGCGGTTGCTCGTGCGCCGGGTCATCGAATCTCCGGCCAGTTGTTTTGCCCTGATACCCGGCAAGCTCGCCATGAAGACATCGTCGAGCTCGTCAACCTGCATGTAAGCAGGGTATGGCAACTTCGGCGGCCCGCTCGCGCAAGCAGACAACACCAGAACAAACAACACGTAGAAAACTCCGGTTCTTGTCATCTGATTACCTGTGTTCCAAGAAAAAAGCCGCCCAGAAACTGGGCGGCACAATTGGCAAAAGATGTATCTGGCAAGGCATGGATCGTCGATGATGGATCGGGACATCAATGTCGCAATATCGTCGGCGTAATCCGCAGCCCGGCTGGCAATCCGCTTCGTCGCTGGCAATGACTGTTTGCAGGTAATCAGTCAACAGGGTGTGGTGTTGAGAGGATTCACGCAGCACCCGCCATTAACTCATGCATCCGGCATGGCGGTTCGCCCGCTTCGCCTTCCTACATCTCATCTCCGTGCGTACCGGATCGGTACGCACGGAATGCTACTACATCTTGTATGGGAAGGCGAATAATCCACTATATCTAGCATTTGCGCTGAATACCGACGACGACGAGCGTCGAAAAAGGTAGGCTTTGCAACACGGAATTCTTGCAGAGATATTTTGCATTGACTCATACAATGATCGATGGCCGTTCGACGCATCAGACGGTTGGCCTCTTCCTCGGGCCCTCGCTTGCCCTGTTGATGATACTCACGGGTTCGCCCGACGCGTTGTCCGATGACGGTTGGAGCACGGCCGCCATCGGCGTCCTGATGGCTGTGTGGTGGGCAACGGAGGCCGTACCTATAGCCGTGACGGCACTGTTGCCACTGGTTTGCTTTCCCCTGCTCGGGATCGCGACGATCCAGGACACGGCCGCGCCCTATGCCAACAAGGTGATCTACCTGTTCCTCGGAGGTTTTATCGTTGCTTTCGCCATGCAGCGCTGGAACCTGCATCGGCGCATCGCTCTCGCCATCTTGCAGCACGTTGGCGGCAACGGACGTTCGCTCGTTGGGGGCTTCATGTTCGCCAGCGCGATCATCAGCATGTGGGTCATGAATACGTCGACGACGATGATGTTATTGCCCATCGCCATATCGATTATCACGGTCATTCACAACACGGTCGATGGCCTCGACGACAAAGCCAAGCGGGATTTTCAATACTCGCTGCTCCTCGGCGTTGCGTACGGTGCAACCATTGGCGGCATGGCGACACTGGTCGGCACAGCCCCAAACGCCATGTTCGCCGCGTTCATGCAGGAGAGCTACGGTACGGACATCGACTTTTCAAGCTGGTTGCTTGTTGGCTTACCCCTGAGTGCGATGATGCTGCCACTCGCATGGCTCACACTGACGCGCTGGATGTTCAAGGTCGAATTCACGACGTCTGGCGAAGGCCGGGCAACGCTCGAAAAAATGAAGACCGACATGGGTCGTATCACGGTGCCGGAGACTCGCGTCGCGATTGTCTTTACATTGATGGCGCTCACGTGGGTATTCCGTCCGATGCTGGTTAAATTCCCTGGCTTGTCCGCGCTGGACGATTCCGGCATTGCGATGGCCGGCGCCATTTTATTGTTCCTGATCCCGAGTGGCGAGAAGAGCGATCCGCTGCTGCTACGCTGGACCTATGCCGAACAGCTGCCGTGGAGCGTGCTGATCCTTTTCGGGGGAGGGCTGACGCTTGCGAGCGCAGTGACCCGCACGGGACTCGCCGAGTGGCTCGGCAGCAGTCTGCAGGCCGTCGGTACGCTGCCATTGGTCGGTATCGTCATTATCGCGGCAGCCATGATCATCTTCCTCACGGAACTCACGAGCAATATCGCAACGACCGCAACCTTTCTGCCGGTCGTTGGCGCTATCGCTATCGAGGCGGGTTACGATCCCATCGTGTTAGCTGTACCGGTCACGTTTGCAGCAAGCTGCGCCTTTATGCTGCCGGTCGCGACACCACCTAACGCAATCGTCTTCGGCTCCGGCATGCTAACCATTCCGAAAATGGCTCGGGCCGGCATGATTCTCAACGTCATCGGTATTTTCCTGGTCTCGCTTGTCGCGTTGTACCTGGCACCGAAGTTCCTGTAGGAAGCGATTCTTGTGAGCGAAAAGTACACCATTGGCAAGCAAAACAAAGTGCGCCAACTGCGCGAAAAAGCCGTGTACGACAAGGCAACCGTACACGGGATCCTCGACTCCGCAATACTCGCACACGT
>Ga0265306_10000271_pt1 | contig 23516 bp, 50 predicted proteins | sample Helome_3_FD_192493 | JGI IMG/M metagenome (GOLD analysis project Ga0265306, IMG submission 192493) | Marine sediment microbial communities from subtidal zone of North Sea - Hel_20160420 (Illumina Assembly) | ecosystem: Environmental > Aquatic > Marine > Subtidal zone > Sediment ... | reverse complement strand
AACTCGCAGCGATGTTTGGATCTGAAGATAACCCCTTCGATGTTGATGAAGAAGGCAAAGTTATTGTACGTACCCAGATAGACGGCAAGAGTGGCACTGTAGACCTCAACGATCTTGTACGTTCCTACCAAGTTCAAGGACACCTCGACAACAAAAACAGGGAAGTCGCAAAGTTGAAAGACACTTTGCAACAGGAAAAGGCGGAAACCGAGAAAGCCATTAAAGACAAGACCGGCCATTTAGAAAATCTGGCCCAACTTGCCTGGAGTGAGTTGAACCGGGAATACAGTCAAATCAATTGGGAAGAACTCAAAAGTTACGATTCCACCGAGTTTCTTGCCAAGCGGGCTGAATTTCAGGATCGACAAAACGCCATTGGTAAGTTGTATCAGGAGGTCCACGACCAGAAGCAGAAGCAGCAGCAGGACTTTGCCACCGAACAGGAAACCAAGCTGATTGAAGTGTTCGGAAGCGAGGAAACCGCCAAAGCGGAAGTCGAAAAGGTCGAGAAGTATATGGAAGGACTCGGGCTTAACGAGGAGAATTTCGGGCAAATCGGACATCATCAAGTCGCGCTCGCATTTCAAAAAGCGATGAAGTACGACGAGATGCAGAAGAAAAAGCCTGAAACCCAAAATCTCGTTAAGAAAAAGCCAAAGGTCAGTCGCCCGGGCCAAGGGGGTAAAACGAAACCCAATGAGGACAAGGCGATTGAAGACTATTTCTATACATAACGAGGTGACACATGGCTACAATAGGCAGCAATGTCTTAACGCTCGCGGACTGGGCGAAACGCATCGGTCCCGACGATAAGATCGCCAAAACCATTGAACTCCTGTCGCAATCCAATGATGTCCTCACGGACATGCTGTTCAAGGAAGGCAATCTCCCGACAGGGGAACGTACCACTATCCGTACCGGTCTACCGGCCGTCTACTGGAGACTACTGAACCAGGGCACACCACCCAGCAAATCCACCACCGCTCAAGTCGATGAGCACTGCGGGATGCTGGAAGCGTGGTCTGAAGTGGACAAGGATCTGGCTTCGCTTAACGGCAATACCAAATCCTTCCGCTTGAATGAAGCAATGGCCTTCCTGGAGTCCATGAATCAGGAAATGGCGGCAACGCTATTCTACGGTTCGGCGGCTGACCCGGAAGAATTCGTCGGTTTCACGGAACGCTATTCAAGTCTGAGCGCCAACAACGCGGAGAACATTCTTTCCGCCGGTGGTGCAGGATCGGATAATTCCTCCGTCTGGTTGGTCGGCTGGGGCGCTAACTCTGTACATGGCGTATTCCCGAAAGGCTCCAAGGCCGGGCTTTCGCATGAAGATTTAGGTCTGGTCACGGTGGAAACCACTGCCGGGATCGCCGGAAATCGCATGAGAGCCTATCAGGACCATTGGCAGTGGAAGAACGGTCTGGTCGTGAAAGACTGGAGATACGCCGTGCGTATCCCGAATATCGACATTTCCGATCTGGCTTCGCTGGCGACTTCACAAGCCGTCACCGCCACCACGTACTTGCCAAAACTGATGTCTCGCGCCATTGACCGTCTACCGTCAATGATGGGGGTCAAGCCTTGCTTCTATGCCAACCGTACCGTTCAGTCTCTCTTGCGAGTGGCTGCAATGGAGAAATCCAACGGCGTGTTGAGCATCGAGCCCGGTCTGAATCAGTTTGGTGACAAGATCCACGAACTCCTGTTCCTGGGTATTCCGATCCGCACAGTCGATTCATTGACTGAAACTGAAGCAGTCGTTTCTTAAGGAGAGCAATCATGATATTAGATGAACAGAACCAACTCTCCGACGCACAGGCGCTTACTGCAACAGCGGTAGGGACTAATACCATCGATCTGTCTGTTGATCGCTCTATGGGTAACGGCGAGCCACTGGCAGTGGTTTTCGTGGTCGAAGTAGCCGCCGATCAGACGACAGGTGACGAGGATTACACCTTCGATGTTGAGTACGCCTCTGCGGCGGATCAGTCTGCCGGTCAGCAATCCGTTGGCCGTCGCTTGTTTGAATCAGGCACCCCAGGGGCTCCGGCGCAAGATGCCGATCTGCTGGTCGCCGGGTTCAAGTTTGCGATCCCACTCCCACCGACCACGTTGGCCGAAAGTGAACGGTATCTTGGTGTGCGTTATACCTTAGCCGGTACGACTCCCACCATTACCGTGTCTGCTTACGTGCAGCCGATGAGCATGATCGACAGCAGCGTGGACTACAACAATGGCTATACTATTACCTGATGATTAAGGTAAAAGTGAAGGACGGGATGATCGGGTATTATCACGGTCGCCGGTATGGGAAGGGCCTTCGTAGCCCTGACCACCCCGGGGACGAGTTCGACATCCCGCCCGAGCTATTCAGTAGTAAATGGATGAAACGTGTCTCGAAACGAGGCAAGAAAAAGACGGGGGCGAAAGCCTCCGTCGCTTTATAAGGATTTGCTATGGGACTCGCCAATTACGGTGAACTGAAAACCGAGATCGCCAACGTCTTAGAAGACGATGGATCGGAGCTTGCTTCCTATATCCCCACCGCGATCACATTAGCTGAGTCTCGCATTGCCGATAAGGTACGCTGTCGCGCAATGGAAGAACTGCGTACCGATTCATTAACCCAGTCCACCGAATTTGTCGCATTGGATTCGGACGTAATTGAGATCACCGATGTCGCACTGGACACGAACCCGAAAGTGAATCTGGAGTTTGTGCCGACCTTTCAATCCACGCGATTGATCCGTTACGATGACGAAGCGACACCGTATTACTATTCGATCCAGGGGGAGACGTTACAGATCCGCCCGATTGCCGAACAGGATTACACCATTGAATACACACTGTACTTCAGGCTCCCGGCTTTCTCTGCCGATCTGGATACCAACTGGATCTTAACCAATCATCCGGCGATTTATCTCTATGGATCGCTCGCTGAGTGTTATTACTTCAAACGCGATGAAGACGTGGGCGACAGGTATTTATCCCATTATGAGAGACTGGTTGAAGAATTGAATCGTTCAGAGAAGAAACTGAAATTCCCCGGCCCGTTGAAACGCCGCGTCATGAGTAGCACACCATGAGGGTCGGTGAACTTATACCGTTGGGTGAATGGCTGCCGGATCTACCGGATTATCTGAACCCCGGCGCGACGGTGATCAAAAACGCCATTCCCGGGAGCAAGAGCTATCTGCCGATTGGAAGTCTGGAAGCGTTTACCTCTGCCGCCAGTGCTGCCATTCTCTCCGGGGTTGCCGCGAAGGACGATGCGGGCAACAGTGCGAATTTCGCCGGATCGACGGGGGATCTGTACAAACTGTCCACCGCAAGCGCATGGGCCGTGGTATCCAAGGCATTAGGCTACAATACTGCTGATACCGATACATGGAACTGGACCAAGTGGGGCGAACAGGTTTTGGCGACAAACTTCGCGGAAGCCATCCAGGAGTACACGTTAGGCACCTCCTCCTTATTTGCCGATCTGGCCGCCGGAGCCCCAAAAGCTCGCTACATAACAGTGGTCGGGGATTTCGTCATGGTGGGGAATACGTTTGATGCCACTGACGGGAACGTGCCGTATCGAGTGAGATGGTCAGCGATTGGCGATCCGACCGATTGGACCGTCTCTGCCACGACCCAGGCGGATTATCAAAACCTCGACTCCTCGTTTGGCGAAGTGAGAGGAGTCGTTGGCGGGGTATATGGGGCTGCCTTTCAGGAAAAGGCCATCAGCCGAATTACCTACGTGGGATCACCCAGCGTCTTCAGTTTTGACCGGGTGGAAACGGCAAGAGGGGCGTTTATCCCCGACATTGCCACGTTAGGACAGACCTCGTTTTACATCGCGGAAGACGGCTTTTATGCGTTTACTTATGACCGATCTGAACCGATTGGCGAGGGGAAAGTCGATAAGACCTTTTTTGCCGATCTGAACGTCGCCTTTGTTCATCGGGTCAGAAGCGCGGTCGATCCCATCAACAAATTAATTATTTGGGCCTATCCCTCGAACTCATCCATTACAGGCAACCCCGATAAGCTCCTGATTTACAGTTGGACCTATAATTGGTGGGGCTGTGCTGAAGTGGACTGTGAAACCTTGTTCCAGTTTATCTCGTTAGGCTACACCCTGGACGGGCTGGATGCGATTACCACCGACATTGATACCTTATCCCCGTCATTGGACTCGAAAGTGTGGCAGGGCGGCGATCTCTCGTTAGCCGCCTTTGACACCAGCCACCAACTCTCGACTTTCTCAGGAACCGCCCTGAGTGCCATATTGGAAACCGGCGAGTTCCAGGTGTTCGACGGGTATAAATCCTTAATCTCCAGAGCACGCCCCATTGTGGACAATGCCGCGACCTTACAGGCCGGAACCCGCAATACCGATCAGCAAAGCGTCACCTGGGGATCGGTCAAAAGCCAGAACGACTCGGGTAATTGTTCCTTGCGATCCAACGGGTTTCGACACCGCCTACGGATTAATACCAGTGGGGATTTTACCCACGCTCAAGGGGTTGAACTACTGGAGGCCGTGAAAACGGGACGCCGATGAACTTGTGTAAAGACTGTCAACACGGACAAACCGCGATCACTCGCAATAAGCGCAATTACCGAAAATGCCACCTCTATGACGATCTGGCGATTAATGTAAAAACCACCAAATGCAAGGACATCGACTTTGTTCCCCTTAGCGCCCTCAAGACCGACTGATACCGAGGAAGGGCTTCGCCAAACCACGGAAGTCGTCAACCGGACATTAGACGGGAAGATCAACAGTACCGGTACAGTGACTTTAACAGCGAGTGTCACCACGACCACCGTGACGGACTTTCGAGTGGGATCGGATACGGTCGTGATTCTCTCCCCGATCACGGCCAACGCATCTGCCGAGATCGGCAACGGCACGATTTATCACAGCTCTACCACGGCGGGGACCAGCTTCGTCCTCACTCATGCCAACAATGCACAAACAGATCGAGACTTTCGATACGCACTACTAGGATAAGACGATGGGATTACTTGATAAACTCTTTGGTGGTAGCAGAGGTTCACAGTCTTCAAGCCAATACGTGAACCCGGCCCAGACCCCGTTTCTGAGCGATGTCTACAACCAGGCACAGACGACCTTTGGTTCTCCATCCGTCGCCGGGGCGCAAGAGGCCGCAGGACCGTTAAATCTCGCGGCCGGGGGGCAATACCTCGATACCCTCGGGGGAGCCTACATGCCCGGATCGGAGCAATTTGGTAACACCCTACAGGCGATGTATAACCAGATCCGCCCCTCACTCGATTCTCAATTTGCGAGTACCGGACGCTACGGTTCGGGGTTGCACCGTATTGGTGCCGAGGATCGCATGGCCCAGATCGGTGCAGGGTTGTACGGCGATGAACGGAACCGGCAGATGGAGGCGGCCCGGAATAGTCCTCAATTCGCCGCCCTACTTCAACAGTTCCCGTGGATGGCCGCCCAAAACTACGCCGATGTGGTTGGACCGCCAACCGTATTGGGTGAATCTCAAGGCGATACTCGCAGTTTCGGGGGAATCATCCCGGGTTTAAGCAAAATGTTCAGCTTCACAAAAGAGCTTTGAATCATGGCAATGTTCAACTTCACTATGAAAAACCGCGAAAAGCAGATGGCGGAGCGGGAGATCGCCCCCTCCCTGCTTGAGCTGTACAACCTCGGTCAGCAACCCACGGTACAGGCTCCGACCAATACCAATCTGAACGTTGATCTGCCCCCTACGCCCCAAATGACCAAACAGGACGTATTGACCGGCATGATGCGGGCGGGAGCATACCCGGAAGTGACCCAGAATGTGCTGCAATCCCAGTTCATGCCGTCCTCGCCGGACTTACAGCGCGGTTCGTTCTATGATCCCGATCAGAATCGGCATTTCTTAGGTTTTACTGGCAAGGACGGGGGAGTATATGAATATACAGGCAGCGGAATAAAGCCCGCAGGGCGAAATGCACGACTTGTCAGCACACAGATCACGGGTGGAGCGGAAGACGTGATCCCCACATCAACACAATTAGGGAAGGTGCAGGTCGGGATGGATGAGTCAGAAGTCACGACCCGAACGAATCTATTGGCTATGATGGATCTGGTCGAGTATGTATCCGGTGATGATTATATCGGCGGCATAACGGGTGATGCCGTATCTAGGATGAACAGTTTTGTTGCCCAAGCAAGACAATCTATGAACATTGACTCCGTACTGACGCCAGACGGGAAGCTGGATGAAACCAAAGTCCAACTGAATAAAGAAAATATGGATCGGTTCCGCAGAGCCGCGATCAACGATGATCGCGTTGATAGCGCGATAATGGAACTTGCTTATATTAAAGCCAAATCCCTCGATCCTGGCGGAAGAATATCGGATGCTGATGTTCGGTTTGCTGAAAAAATGTTTCGAGCCGGGGCAGATAAAGCCTCTATGATTACCTTGCTTCGAGATAACATGCGACGAATTACCCGGGCGCATAATCAGAAATATCTGGTCAACAAAAAACGACACCCCAAACTGCGCGGCACATCCCTGCGAATTGAGGATGTGATCGGCGACGGATTTCCCGAAGACGATGACGATGTAACTGCCGATTCTATACTGCAAAGAGAATTTCCTAAATGAGCATTTATGAGGATGTGGCGGCCGCGATTGTGCGAAAACGAAGGGCAGAGCTTGAATCTTTGCCTGAAGATCGCCGCCGAACTGTCGTTACCTCTATCATAAAAAAACTCAGAACCAAGTCCGAGGATGAATTGATCCAGTATATGTCAGCCCGCAAACCCGGGCTAACCCCTGAAATGGCGACCTCTCTTAATCAGGCCCAACAAATGCGGCGAGTCACTGAATCTGCCCCACCGATGGAGCGTTTTGGCCCGGGGGCGGTGAGATTGCCGCGAGGTCCGGTACAGGACATTGAGCGGGCCGCAGAACTTCAGCAGCTTGGCGTTGAAACGGGGACTCCATTACCTGCGGGCGATATTCAGTTGGGTTTCGGTGCCGATCAGGCCGAATCACTCAGGAATGTGTTAAGCCAGCAATACCAAACGCCCGTGACGGTTTTCCGGCGCGGTCAGGATGTTCTCTATCTCGACCCGACTGATAAAGTCATCAAACGCGCTGAACCGAATATGCTGGGTGCGGCAGGTCACGGCTTGCCGATTGCCGGGGATGTCGCTGGCACCGTTCTGGGCGGCATGGGGGCAGCGACCATCACCCGCAATCCTTTAACAATTACTGCCGGGGAATCCGCAGGCTCCGCTGCGGGGGCAGGGACCGGCGAATTTCTACGCCTTGCCACGGGTAAATTCATGGGCATCCACGATCTAACCTGGCCCGACGTTTACAAACGTGCGGGCAAAGTCGGCGCGGCGGCAGGGGTGACGACTGGTGTTGTCGGTGGGGCGGTCGTCACAACCAAGGGATTACGAAATTTCATCAAAGGCGGGATATTCACGCACGATGAAGCCTTGAAGCATGGCATGAGTACCCAGCAGGCCGATATGGTCCTGGACGAAATCAACAAGATCATCGGGCGAAAAGGCGCGGTGAAGGGTACGCTGTATAAGCGGACAGATGACGTTACTATCGGATCGCAAGAGTCGCGGCTACGCGGTAAGGTGGAATATGCCGATGATTTCAGACAACGGGATCTGACCGATCAGTTAGGTGCGGTCGAGGCATTTGAACGTATCGCGCCACCCAGGTCGTCGGCCCAGACCTTGAACGATATGGCTGAACAACAGGTTAAACATCGTGCTGCTCAGGCTAAAGGGGTTGTCGCCAGAACCAAAAATGAATTCCGAACCCAGATGGACGATATTAGCCGGGTTCGCAAAAAGATGGCCGGTCAGCCGACGCGCAACACCATACTAGAAAAGCGGAAAGCGTTTAAGGAGGCCGAGGATAAAGCCTGGGAAGATATGCGGGCGATGGGTAAATTCGACCCACAAACCGAAACCTTTGGGATCAACATCCCTATTGGGAAAGAAGCCAGGCAGGTGCGGCAAATCTATGAACGCCAAGCCGATACCGCCATTACTAATGTGCCGCAGACCAACATCTTCCGCAAGGGCGCAAAAGGCGCTGATCTCGCTGATTACCAGCGTGAAATTTCGCGGCTCAAAACACGAATGCGGGAGAAAAGTAAGTATGGTCAAGACCCCGATCTGGATATCCGGGATCTCAATAAAACCATCAAGGCACTGGTAAAGGACCGGGATGACGCCTTAGTTAAATCGGGCAGAACCGACCTCTTAAACGAGATCAAAAATGCGGAACAGAAGACCGCTGAGTTCCATGACATCTTTGAAAAAAGCGTCATTGGTGATCTGACCGAGAAAACCAGCAAGGGCACATACAAAATCAAGGACCCTGACTTTGTTGACACGATATTAAGGGGCGGCGGGGATGAAGCCGATCAGCTTCTTCGTGTGATTAACGATCAGCCCACCTTGATGAATAAGTGGAAAGAGGCGTTGGCCGACGATTATAAGACAAACGTCATCGCCAAAATGCGCCCGTTGCGGGGCGGGAAGTTTGAAAAAGAAGAATTAGCAGAACGGTCACTGCAATGGTTTGACAATAACGAGGAAGTGCTAAGTCGGTTTTTTACCAAGCAGGAATTGAATCAGATCCGTAAAACCGGCGACATTGCGATGGTCGTTAAAAAGCAGGTCGAGCAGGAAAAACGGATACTGAAGAATGCCGAGCAACGATGGGGCAAAGGCAAACTGGCCTCACTCGATCCTGAAAACCTGATCAAGTTTGTCACCAACGAAGCGGGCAGTTTTACGACCCCCAACGGCAGGGGGATTCAAGCCTCTATCAGCAAGGTCAAGTACGTCAAAGGCATTACCCGCAACCATCCTGAAGTCTGGGATCGGTTCAAATCCGATTTTGCCCTGGATCTGCGTAAGTCAACCTTCGACCCTGAAACCGGGTTCATCAAACCCAAACAGCTCAGTGATATCGTGCATAAGAAGGGCGATGTGATTGAGGCGATCATGGGCAAAGAATACAGAAAGAATCTGGAAACCATTAACGATACGGTCCAGATATTAAATCGTCAGGGTAAAATCTTATCCGACCCAGAATCAAGAGAAGCCATCCTTCAGACATTTCGGGCTGGCCCAGCGCCACCCCTTACTCGTCGCGGTCGTGCCTTTACTGCGATTGTGAGGCTGGATAATAGGCAGGCGCACAAGGCAATGGCCCGAGCAATACTGAATCCTGAAGATATGGCGAAAATGGCAGACGTAGCTGAGCATAATGTGATTACCCGTCGCACATTAGAACTGTTGGCCTCTGTCGGCCTTATCACTGATGATGAATTTCAAGCGAGATTATCGGAGCAATAATGTCAAACGATACAGAAAACTACTCCACGACAGCCGCTTCCAACACCGCTGATTGGCCGGAAGGAATGCCCCCCTCGGCAGTGAATGATGCCGGGAGAGAATCACAAGCCGACATAAGGCGCTGGAAGGACCGGATTGACGGGACTGCCACGGCCACGGGTACCGTGGATGCCATTACGGCCACCTTCTCCCCTGCCCTGACCGCCCTCTATGACGGGCGCACCATTGTTCTCAGAGCGGCGGGAGCCAATGCGACCACGACCCCGACTTTTTCACCGGATGGATTAACGGCCAAAACGATTGTAAAAGACGGCAACCAGGCTTTATTGGCGGGGGATATTTATGGGGCCGGACATTTCCTGATCCTGAAATACAACACGGCCAATGATGTGTGGGAATTATTGAATCCTTCGCCGTCGAACCTCGTCACCTCAACCCTGACTGACACCTATTTATGGAAATTACTGGATTCCACCACTGTTTCGGGGGCCTCGGTTGCAACGGTGGATTTTACCGGGCTCACCGCCCATGACTCTTACCTTGTATTGTTCAAAGATGTCAAACCAGTGAGTGATAATGTGACCTTTTCCATGCGGCAAGGTTATGGGGCGACTCCGACCTATATTACGGCTTCTTATAAATATCATGTTGACAGGAGCAATGATTCCGCCGCAACGTATTTGGGGCAAGCGTCAGCGACCTCGGGGATTTTCCCCGTTGCTCAGACCTGCGGTAATGCGGTGGGTGAATATGTCAATGGGCAGTTGTTTATCTATAATTCGCAATCGGCTAACAGTCCCGCCGCAATTGACTCTCATGTTGTCCATCTGAATCAATCCGGGAATTTGTATAAAGAGAAATGTGCCGGATTTACCACCAATAATTATTCTGCAATCACCGCCCTACGATTTTACTTTTCCACTGGCAACGTGGATCTCGACAGCACTATTGAGGTCTATGGCCTCGCAGCAGGAGTATAGAGATGGATAGATTGATCAACGGGGAAAGAGTTACCTTAACTCCTGAAGAAGAAACCGCCTTTCTCGCTGAATCCAATGAAAATGAGTTGGCGATTGCGGAGAATACCCGGATTAAAGCCATTAAAGCAGAGGCCAGAAAGCGCATTATTGCCCAGATCCCAGGCGGCACACAGGAAAACTATTTGGAGAAAGAGAACCACTTGCATGGTAAGCACAGCAAATTCCTTGCCATGCTGCAAAGAGGTGAGGTGTTGACTTCCGAGCTGTCCGCCGAGATGGCCGGACTGGAAACGACCTTTGACAAGATGGACGATATCATAACCATGTCCAACACGGCTGAGACCAGCGGCGATACACTCATCGTCTTTCAGGCTGCGCTGGATTTGAAAGGGTATTAATGACAGATGACGAAAAAGCAGAAAGGGAAGTCAATGCGTTTATCAAGACTCTCAAGGAGAAGCACGGGGTTGATATCGAAGACCTCAAGAAAATTGACTTTGATGCTCTCAATGATGCTGTGCAGTTTCATGCTGCATTATCACGTCGCGGAGATCAGGCTGCTTCAACGGCTCTCAGGATTCTGGTGGCCTCGTTTCTGGGTGCGCTAGGCTGGATACTGGTTGAGGGCTTCAGGCACTTTATTGACATATTCAAAGTACATTAAGGCCACACACGGAGGGGTGGTCTAACCGCTAGGAGCAGCCTATGGACATCTTTATGGAAAAGGTAGTGATAGGGTTATTGATATCACTCATCCCATTGTCGATCCTCGGGAGTATATGGGTGGCAAGGATGATATCAGCCTCTAACGAGGAAAGAAGAAGCACTGACAGGAGGCTCCGTGACGTGGAATCCGAATTAAAGGACTTGAGAAAGGTCTATATCTCTTTGGGGAAGATAGACACGAACATCGAGCACATGCTTGAGTCTTTACACGATGCCGCACACAGGCTCGTAGGACTATCCAACTGGCAAAAGGAAAGGGAATCCGCCATTGATGAGGCGGTGCAGTTTATCAGGGAGGCAAGGGCAGACGGCATCAGATCGAAAACGTGAGGCAATCATGCGAACCCACATCCTGACCCGTTATACCGGCATCCCCTTTTGCACGATTGGGGAGATTGAATTTGGCCATGAGAAATACTACAGCATGGAACGCCCGTGGAAAGAGAATAAACCCTTCCACTCCTGCATTCCCCTCGGAAGCTACACCCTGGAAACTCACAATTCCTCTTCTCGCCCCCACACCTTTGCCCTGATCAACGAAAAGAAAGGGGTCTATCACTATCCCGATCCAAAGGCCCAACGCTACGCTATCCTCTTACATCCTGGAAACACCTTCAGGGACTTTGAGGGCTGTATCGGCTTTGGCAAGATACTGGGTTGCTTAAATAACGAGTGGGCTGTTCTGCGGTCTAAAGACGGGACCGGCGAAGTCTTACAGCATTTCGTACCGGGCGACATACTCAAGATCGTCGAGAAGCAGGTGCAGTGGTGATGGACAAGTGGAAACACCGCAGGCGCTTTGCTTATGCTGGTGTTGTGAGCGGGTTACTGTTCCCATTTCTGGTCATGTTCGACAAAGATGTGATCGGAATAGCTGCGCCTTTCTATACGTTCGTGACCTTAACCATAACCGTGTTTATTGGCGGCGCGGTTGTTGATGATAAGTGGCAAAAATGATTAATTTACTGAACCCTAAAATGATCAAGGTTGCGCTAATTGTTGGCGTGATTGCCGCTGTAGCTTTCTTCTCTTATCGTGCTGGGCGAGATCACGTTTTGGCCCAACACGCCGAACTCTTGAAAGAGAAAGATAGACGGATCGCCCAACTACAGACGGAGCTGGAAACTGACAAAGAAACCATTAAGGTGGTCTATCGTGATAAAATCCGAACTATTCGGACGGCGGCGGATATATCTGGTTGCGCTGATACTCGCGCCCCTGATGACATCTTGCAGCAGTTTGAGCGTTGATGCCGGGGCCTTGCTCCAGAAATGCGACAGGCCAGAATTAAATGGCGACACCTGGCGGGATGTTGCCGAACTTGCCGCAGAGCGTGGCCAAGCTATTGATGAATGTAACCTGATGATTGAGAAGATCCGGGAGTTAAACAAATAAAAAGGGGCCGAAGCCCCTGAGCTGTTATTATTGTAGTCTACCTTGACGGGTCATGTTCACCGCAACCGTGTTCCCGTTTGACCCACGGCCATCGAAGGAAGAAGTGGGGCGGGAATCTGTAACACCGGCCCCAGCCTCGCCAGACGTGTGCGAAGTGCTTACATTCTAAACAATGTTTATCTTTCATTTTCCCCTCCTAGAACTGATAGTCCACTGTGATGCCCAGATTGAGTGAGCTGTAGTCATGGGAACGTATCAATTCCCAATGTTCACCATCCGGCCACTCATCCCGATACCCGGCGACATATTCATCAATATTCATATACCGATAGGCCACCATGAACCCGGCATTCCAGTTTTTAGACAGGGGATAATCGATCTCCATCCCCACTGAGACTCCGATGGTGTCGCTGTTCTTGACCTCGAACTCATCAAAGACGTAATAGTCACCCGTGTCATAGGGTCCGGGCAAACTGTTTTGCCACAGGCTATTCAAGTAGTAGTGACCCGCTTCGTTGAATTCGGCCCGCCGTCCTCCCCATGAGTTCTCGACAAAGTAATAGCCGATCTGACCAAAGACATTCACATGATCCGACAGCTTATGCTTCATCCCAAACCCCACTCCTTTGAAGGTGTAGTCCCAGATCCGACCCCCGGCATACACGCCGGTTTCCTCATACCCTCCATAAACATACCAGGGAGAATTTTTGAACTGGTAAGAGAGTTCGATCCCGGACCAGTCCCCGGTATAGAAATTGTCATCATTCGACAATCTCACCATCTTCATCAGGTTGACCTGAACCTCGGCTTGAACACTTCCCATCATCAACAGTAATACCATCCACAGTATTTTCATTTCCCTTCTCCTTGTTATTAGCTTTTCCACCACCGCCTTACCCACCTCAGGTAGTAATCAAGTTCGTTGATCAACTCTTGTCTGTGAAACTTCCCATAATTATTCACATACCGAACCTGACCCACCAAAGAGAACCCGGCAAAGGTTAAAACCGTCCTTTGGGCTAAGGTATTATCAAACCGTAATACCCAGCTTTGTTGATGTCGGGTTATTTTCATTTCTCCAATCCCTCCAGCCATCCCATGCGCTTCACAAATACTTTCACCCGGTCAAACTCTCCCCGCTGTCGTTGCCGTATTCGCTCACACTCCATACAGCACGTACCATGTTTATAGGTGCGTATGATGGCGTTAGGATGTTTCTTGCAGGTCATGTCACACCTTACTGCTTACCGGAGCAAAGGGAATGTCATCGTCAAAGTCCCCACCTGTCGGGGCAGCCTGTTGATGTGCCCCCTGCTGCGGCGCTTCCTGTTGCGTACTGCCGCGAGAATCCAGCATTTGCATGTCTTTAGCTACGACCTCCGTGGTATAGCGATCCTTTCCCTCTTTATCCTGCCATTTCCGGGTTTGTAACTTCCCCTCGATGTAGACCTTGGAGCCTTTCTTCAGGTATTCGCCCATAATCTCAGCCGTGCGCTTGAAGGCCACGATCCGATGCCATTCTGTCTTCTCAACCTTGTCGCCAGTATTCTTGTCCTTCCACGACTCGCTGGTGGCCAAGGTTAAATTAGCGATTGCCCCACCGCTGGGGGAATAACGAACTTCGGGGTCTTTGCCGAGATTGCCGATTAGAATTACTTTGTTTATGCCGCTCATTTTTGAAATACCTTTATTGCTGCGCGTTGTGTTGAATCGAACATAGCCCAAAGCTGAAGTTTGTCTTCTGTCTCAGTCCATTCCGCTATTAACTCTCTCGCCCCAGACTCATCATTGTTTGCTAAGTGTTCGAGCATCTGTTTGTGGAAGTCCTGTCGCTGGCTTAAAGGAATCCGGTTCCAGCCTGCGGGAGTGGCCCAGTCGGGTAATTTAGGCGGTTGCTTGGGTTTGCCCCAATCATCCAGATCAACCCATGTATTCGGGAGATCATACAGATACCGCCCGATCCCCCATAGGACCGCCGCCCGTTTGAAGGCATCGGAGTATTGGCCTTTCTCAGCCTCAACATCCGTCACCCCAGCCCCATTGGATTTCCATATCCATTCTGTTGGCGGCCCGATTCTTAAGCCTATCTCGCAGCAACCCTGATAAGGATAACGACACTGCCAGTTGCCGGGCCCAACCACAAAATCCAGACGCTCCATTACATCCCTTGCGTCGATATAAGCCAAGGGAATCCCCTTTGTAGGTTTGGCGCTCTGGTTGCCGGTTTCCCGGATCACCTTTTTCTTGTTGGTGGAACCGATGCGCCAATGAATGCGCTCTGCCGGAAACGGCTTACTCAGTTCGTCGTATATCTTCATCGCTTGCCTCCGCTAATAGTTCATTAACCATATCCAGATAATCCTCATACTCGACCCGTTCCTCTCCCTGTAGCTCATTCGGATCGTCCACCTGATGCTCCAGTACATATTGACCCATCTTACTCATCTCATTTCTCCCACTCTGCCGGAATATCCAGCCAATCAGACCATAGCTGCTTGACCGTGAAGCCTTCTGTTTGGATATAGAAATGCTCTGCTGTTCGATATTGCAACATCTGAAAGATAGGTTGTTCATAACTGCCGACATTAATAGACCCCATCTTCATCGGCTGACGACTTAACAACCACCTAAACTCAATACTCATCGTCTTTCTCCGGCGTACAGAGCCAGAATTCCTCTCTGAGGTTATTGCGGTTTAATGGGTTATCACGATCAATGTCCCACCGCGTATCTGCTCCCATCAATGGACAGTCCGCCTTTTGAAAGCCGTATTCTGTGAACATGCGTCCCTCAGACGGATTCCCGTAAGGATCACCATCCGGCGCAGAGAAGGTGCTAACGACGACCAGATCAGGATGCGCGGCTTTAATTGCTCGCCATACCTCAACTGAGGTCTTGATTCGTTTATATTGCATCGCCTTCCTCATAGGTATGGGGTTTGTGGTTAGGCATCGTCTCTCGCCTTTCTTACCTTTGCCAAACCCATCAAGCCTGCGGTTCCTTCATAGGCTCGATAGGCCAGCCTCTTAGATACGCACTCATTAAAGAGCTCCATTTCTTCATCGGAGAGCATCCCGACATATAGCCCGTTAATGGCGTCCAATTCTTCTTCCTCTGTTTTCATGTTATCCATCAACATCCCCTCCTGGCCATATTCTTTGCCCGTTGTAAATCTTCCTGTTTTGCATCATATCTCTCTCATTCCGCATAAACGGCCTTCGATTCCTGTTACAATATTACCAACATGCAGTTTAAGCACATCTAGCTCGGCTGGATTCCAAACTGGCTTCCACCATTGAAACTCAGAGAAAGGAATGGGCTCTTTCAATAGCACATCAACACAGGGACGCAAAGAATCAGTTTTAGCGTCGTACTCGCCATAGGATATTAAAAATTCGTCAGTTACGCCGTAATCTTTATTTATGTGCTCTCTGGCCACCATGATTTCCTGATAATTATCAGGTCGCGGTTCACGGTTGAGCCTTTTCCATCCGTCTTGTCTTATCTGCGACTTAACCAAGTCACGGGTTACAAGCCGATATGCGCCGGTTCTGTATAACATCAACACGCCCCTCCACAATTTCTGGCACACTCCTGCCTCGCGTCAAACTCACACACCTGCATCTCTCCATGACAATCATTTGCTATCTTTAATAGCGGTCCAGTAATATCGGTTCCCTTCCCTGCCTCAGCATGAGCGATCAATCGTTGAAGGCTCAATATAAAATTCACTCTGCATTGTGTTAAGGGGGTCATGGTGTTTATCCTCTAAAATTTACCAACAAACATTCCAGCAACCAGAGCCAGAATTAAGGGAATGAAACCAAGCGCAAACCGTCCGGGGCTAAGGTCGAACTTGTGTCCTAAATAGCTCCAAATCCCACCAGATATTCCCGCTATTAAATAACCGATTAACTCCATCATATTATCCTCTTAGGGTTTACCCTCTGCCTTGTTAATGGCTTTCTCGGCCTTTTCTCTTACTGCATCTCTGTCCCCGCCCCAATCATGCGTCACCATCCATTCGGATTCCATATACCCTTTCAATGCCTCATACAGTTCAGGGGCGGCGGCTATCAGGTGGGCATTGGCTTTTGCGTTGCTGTCCCCATCCACCACGCATATCAATTCGGAGTCTGGATCACCGAACGACCCAGTAAACACGCGGTTCCAATTTTCAAACCAAGGCCCTTTCGTATATTCACTCATTTCCTTAATCCTTAATCAGTAAACCAATCACCACAAATAACCCGGCCACTATTGCAAATGCTGGCTCATACGTTACCCACTTAAAGCTCCCCTCCCCGTAGTAATCCAGATAAGGGGCCATTGCATAGAATCCACAACAGACACCGGCAATCAGGGCACAGATGAACCAGCGGCAGGTCACTGCAACTCCGCTAACCGCTGGGCGCATTGTTCCCGTTTCTTCGTGAGTTCTTGATAACACCCGCTGGAGATATTGCGGCCCCCGCTTTCAAAGCTGGCGATCACGTTATCCATCCAGATCAGATAGTTGTTCAAATCGAATACTTGACGTAATTGGTTAGTGTCCATTAGTCCGCCTCCGCGCTAAAAATATCTTTATAGAAACTCTCCAGCTCGTCCCAAACGCCATCGCTTCCTTCTTTTAGAAGTCTGTCAAATACTGGTTCGGCATTTAGAGTTGAGCCATCATAGAAACATTCTCCCCCCAACAGATGACACTCACCGCTCATCGGGGTTTGGCCTTCATAAGTTGGTTTCGGACTGTGATAGCCTAGATCCGCCGCCATAGGTTTATAACGCCAACATGGATCGCGCATACCATCCACACCCTTAGCGTCAAACTCGGCTTGGACGTGGGGGAGCTGCCAGTTTGAATAAACAACAAATTGCACTGCGCCCTCATCGCCAATCAGATAAAATGAAATGGTGACGCCATGAATGCCATAATTCTTTTTTGGATCGGCGTCCCGTTTGTCATAAGCGGCACCAAATTCTATTCTGCGTTCCATATATTAATATCCTCTTAAATACGTTAAACGCCTGTTTTGTACCATTACCAAGGTAGGCCGTTTCTCGCCGTTTTCGTGTCTGGAAACCCGCATGGTTACTAGGCTTGCGTCCAGTCAAAACCCAATATGTGTCTTATCTGGGGTTTGGTCAGTTGGGTTTCATTTACGATCTTGGTGATGGAGAAGCCCCGCCTCTCAGATAACCTTGTTACAATTCGGGTTATTTCCTCAATCTGCTTGGGCGTTTTCTTGATCCGATACCCCTGCAAGTCCGCCAGTTTGGCCCGGCGCTTCCAGTGACCATCGAGGAAGTTCGTACTCCTGCCCCACTGATCCTTGATGTAGGCTCGAGCCACGATCACGATCTTGTCTTCACTGGTAACTCCACGGGCAATCTGGCTGATCAGGTTTTTGAAGGCCTCGGAGTTATTGGCATAAGGAATGCCTTTGTCAGTTAAGATCCCCACATGGACCCCGGTGGGTCTGGAATACACGTCATATTTCATTGTTATCCTCTCTTAACGTACTTCTGTCCTGGCAGCCTCTAGGCACCAGTCTGAGAGATATTCCCTGAAATCTTCTCTCACGTCCTTCCTGAGCCTGTCTTCAAGGGTGGCGTCGTCCCAATCCACCCCGGCCTTGAGTTGGAACCGTTCATTGCGCCATGCGTCCCGTATATCGTGCATATTGCAATTAGTGCCGAACCAGGGGATCGGATTGCGCCGGATCAACTGCTCCAGGAAATACTCGGCGCGGAGTTCATGGTGGTGTTCAAAGTGAGACATGGTTCCCTCTCGGTAATTAATCAAACATCTTGACAATAACCATAATCTAGTTTACTGTTAACGTCAAGGGTTAACCGAAAAATAATTTCAAGGGGCAGATATGACCACCAAGGCCGAAATGCGGCAGTTCGCCAGAGAGCGTAAGCGGATTGTCAAATTGTATGACGAAAAAGGTAAGTCTTTCGGGCAGATTGCCAAGCTGTTAGGGATCTCAAGAACGGCGGTCCACCGGCGCTACTGGTCAGAGAAAGCGAGGATGGAAGGCTAAACGCCTTTCAGAGAATGGGCAGTTAATACGATGAGCGATTACGATCCAAAAATTGTCGGGGTAGCCAATGCGTCCAATGCGGAAACTATTAAGGCGCTGCAAAACTTACAGCCTATCCGTTATGACGGCCTTAACTGCCCTGAATGCGGTTCATTTACGGTTGAGTCTACTGGTTTTCTATGGTGCCCGAACATCGGATGTGGCTGGGGGAACGAATTAAAACTCCCTACCTTGATAACTAAGTGGGCAGTTAAGCAATAACGTATGGGCTAAAGAGGTCACTATTATGCGGGAACTGAAATTCAGGGCGTGGGATAAGAAGAACAAATGCTGGTATGAGACGGAGCTTAAATTTTATGGGTTTCATCTCTTTGGCGAGTGTACTTTAATCTGTCCGCCTCGCGCTGAGGACTTGCAGCATTTAGAGGTAGATCAGTACACCGGATTACACGATAAGAACGGTGTTGAGACATACGAGTTAGATATTATCTTGTCTGAAAATATGTTTGTAGTTGGCGTCCCGTTAATTGTCGAATATGTAGACGGATGCTTTCGGGGGGTAATGCCGGATAAAGAAAGCGAGCATGAGGTTCGGGGACTTAAGAATTTAACCGATCAACCTTTTGAAGTCATCGGCAATATACATCAGCACCCCGACCTAATTAGGAAAGGATAATGGATACGAGAGAGAAAGCTGAAAAGTTACTAGAGTGGGCAAAAAAGGTGCCGGACGATGAGTTGTTATGGACGCACCTGGATATATTAGAAGTCGCCCAAGCCTACCTCAACCCCTGGATAAGCGTGGAAGAGAGGTTGCCGGAGAAAGATGGGGATTATATTGTTTGCTTTGATGACGGCAAAGTTATGGGTTTCGACTTTCTAACTTCGATTGATCTAAAAAAATTCAAGTGGGGATATTTGAGTGGACCCTATGTCGCTTATTGGACTTATCTACCCAATCCCCCCAAGGAATAAACATGAAGACTGTAAAATTAATCGGTGGCAGCAGGGATGGAGAGTCTATTGAAATATATCCACGTCAGCCGCTTGTCTATCTGCGTAAACGGATAACTATGGCCGAGGATGCAGAGTTGAAAATAAGCGAAACAACATCATGGAAACCGCCAGAAGAAGTCTATACAAGAAACGATGACGGCGAGTTTGTTTATGACAGAACGGTTGATTATAAGCCCAAGGAATAACTATGAACCTAACACCAGAACAATATAAGCAACTGGCTGAGTTTGCGGGGCATGAGGCGGTTGTTCTGCCCGAAGCCTATCGTGAGTTAGACGAAGAATGGCCTAGCGTAATACTGGTTGCCTCTGGTGAGAGATATACCCCAGACACCAATGACGCGCAAGCCTTTCAGTTGTTGCGGGAACTGCTAGCAAGAGTCAGCAGAGCCATGCGCTATGAAACAATGATAGATATAAGTCGTGATTTTGGAGATGGGGAATCCCTCAACCTCGCTATCTGTCACGCGGTATTAGCCTTGGAGGGGGAGGGATGATCAGATGGGAGGAAATCGAGCAGGATACGGCGCACCTTTACAGATATATGGGGAGCCAGATATTTACTGCCGCGCTTGAAAGAATTAATGGACTAGAGGCAGAAATAGAATGGCTCAATATGATGATTGACGCTAGCGATAAAGCTAGAAAGGCCGCAGACGCCGAAATTACCCCGCTTAAAGAAGAACTCCTTACTGTAAGCTCGGGGTATCTACGCATGTTTGTCCTGGCAATAAAGCATTGTCCACAGGATCATCGCGACTTTGAAGAAATTAAAGCCATTATTAAGGCCATTAATGACAACAAATGAAAGCACTCCATGACTACAAGAATAAACGACGATTCGGACATTCTGGGATGAATAAGCCGTACTTCGTAGACGCAAAAGATGGAAGATTAAAGTTTGATTGTCGGATACCCCGAGCGGTGTTCCACTTCAAATGCCGTATCAGGGCCTATTAGGAGAGAGCGATGAAGTTTGATGAATGGTGGAGAGAACAAAAGAAAGTCGCTAATGCTGATGAATTATGTCGTATTGAGGCGCAAATAGCGTGGAGTTCAGCCCTTGAGGAAGCGGCGAAAGTGGCTGAGGAATACAAAGGCTACACGCATGACGATGGTGCAACTATCTGTGACAACTTATTCAGCCTTGCAGATGAAATTCGCCAACTCAAAACCAAGGAGTGAGAGATGGGAATGTATAAATTATATGGCGGGGACGCTCTGGGTAATGATCTCTATACAAATCAATATCTTGAAAATGTAAAGACACAAGAAATAATCACTATTGACGAAATGGAAGCAAGGTTTAAGGCATTAGCCGAATACCAGGCCAAATATTTTAATCTACGCAGCAAACATGAAAAGCTGTTAGCGGCGATGAGTGATGATAACCCGGCATGACTTCAGGGCCTATTAGGAGAGAACGATGAACTTTGAGGAATTACAGGCCAAGCTCAGTAATGATATGTGGGAGATTGCCAACAAGACGGAGCCGAAGGCAATAGAAACCATATTAACCACTATTGAGAGAATGCTGGATAACCTGAATCAACAGGTAGATGAAATCCGCAACCTTAAAACCAAGGAGTGAGAGATGAGGGAGTACCCTAGAATCGGCAAGACGGAAATCAGGGACAGGAATATCTGTGCCAAGTGCCGGTGTGGTGAGATCGGTAAACGCAAAGTTCATATTCAGCTAAACCAATTCAGGGGCGAGGATGAGGTTGTCTGGTCCTGCATCGAGCACCGGAACGATCCTGAATATTTACTTGGTTGGAATGATAACCCCAAATAGAAACCAAGGTGAATGAGATGAAATTGAATAAATTAATAGCTTTCTTGTCAGCCTATGAAACGATTTACCCAGATGAAAATATTGAAGAAAGGGAGGTCTATTTTTTCAATAGGGACGGGAAATGCTACGACGAGGTTGATCTGACTGGCGATGAAAACGGCGAATTTCTAATGCTTGAGGCGGTGGCAGATTATGGTGACGGAAATCCGCCAAATCTTAAACTGGTTAAATAGAAAGCCCCGTCCGAAGACAGGGAGGGAATTATGAAAACAGCGATATACATTGAAGACGGGGTATTACAGTTGGTTATTACGCCGGAATCCAAGTTTGAGAAAGACGTAATCTCGATGATGATTAACGAGAAAATCAATGCCCAGATATTTTCTGGCAGTTTCTACGATTGCCAGGGTGGATGGATCAGACAGCAAAACTTTTATCAAGAATCATCCATGTATGGCACTACTGGCAGCGCCAACGATAAGAGTCTCATTCTGAGGGTGGATAAAGAAATTGAACTCGTTACCGATTAAATACAAAACCCCGCCGAAGCGGGGTCAGGGAGCTAGGTGCTCAGACCGACTTGCCTTTTTTTGGCCAAGTGGTATATTGAAGGTGCGATCAACAATATGAGTCAAGTATACCACATTCTCCTCATATTCAAACTCGCCCCAACGGGTACAAGCAACGGCAGGGTTACTGCGAGGCATCGAATACATATCAAGAATCCAGGCAATGACCGCGCCCACTGTCAACCTGGCCCTAGGAACCCTAAGAGAGGGGATTACAAGGGGAAGGCTGAGTACCCAGGACATATAGATCCTAGGGGAAAAGGGGCGAGATATGCATAAATGTAAGGAGAAAGCATGAATTTTGACACATTCTGGAGCCTCTACCCCTCAGACCTTTGTCGGGGGGCAAAGAACAAGGGCGGTAAGTCCAAGGCCGAGGAGTCGTGGGATAAGCACGTCACTGAGCCTGAGAAAGTGGTATTAGCCCTGCAAGCCCAGATCAAGTATGACCGGGATGCCAAGAACAAGGGGGAGGACGTAGATCGTTGGCCCTTTGCCTCGACATGGCTGAACCAGGCGAGATGGGACGTGGAAATTGAATCACATGCTGAACTCACCCAAAGGTATGAGGCAAAATATTGCAGCGTGGAGGGTTGCCCAGATCTAACGCATGGGGCGAGATTCGAGTATTGCGCCCACCACCTGAACTTCACGATAGACGGGAAATTCAAGGACGTGATGATGGCTGAGGAACTACGGGATTTCTACAACACCCACCGAGATTTGCCGTTCATGGAGGACAAGAGTCAGACGATGAAATGGGTCAGGGACAGAATCAAGGAAATGGCGAATAAGGTAGAGTGAAATGATCAATGGGCATGTGGCTGAAAAGTAATGCACGGGCGGACGGGAAAGCCCGGTACTGAACCGTCGGCGAGGATGACTCAGTGGTCTGGCCTAAATCAGTTGCAGGTTTGAGTCCTGTCATGCCCACCAAATAGAGCGGAGGTAATATGAGCGATATTGCATTCAGGCAAAAATTAGCGGAGCTACAAACTAGGTTGGCAATCGGCAAGGCCCAGGTGCTCGCTAATCCTGAACCATACTTGGACGACCTCACGCGGCGGTGTACTGATTTGTTAAAGGTGCTGGAGGATATTGACTATGCGTTATCCCCTGATTGTCCGGTTGATTGGGCGCAGAGCCATAACCCGCCGATTAAACCGATGAACCTGCAAGGTGAGGCGTTAATTCGGTGTAATGCTGCACTGAAAGTCATTCGTGACTACAGGTATCCGCAGAGTTAATGATTATGGATAGGCTGGAAACCAAAAACGACTGGCGCGACTGTGATCACAAGTTCGAGTTATATTTCGGGCCGACTATGTGTTGTAAATATTGTGGGGCAACAACGATTGCCAGTGTAGACGGCAAAAGCAAGCCAATCTATCCACCGGTTGATTTGGATAGGCTGGATAACGAGAGGATGTGATATGCCTATAAAATATGACGAGGACTTGCCTTTGGCTGTGGAGCTTCAAAAGAATTGCTTTATTCCTTTAGACGACGAGCAGGCCCCGGTCTTGGTTGAAATAACAGACAAGGAGGCAAAATTCAGACATCAAGCGTGGGCGCTAGTCTTAAATGAAATGTTGGCGCTCAGTTTTTA
>Ga0265306_10000270_pt1 | contig 23550 bp, 20 predicted proteins | sample Helome_3_FD_192493 | JGI IMG/M metagenome (GOLD analysis project Ga0265306, IMG submission 192493) | Marine sediment microbial communities from subtidal zone of North Sea - Hel_20160420 (Illumina Assembly) | ecosystem: Environmental > Aquatic > Marine > Subtidal zone > Sediment ... | reverse complement strand
GCGCTGAGGAGCCGGTTTGAGTCGGCCGGAGAGGGATCCGTTTATATGCTATTACCTCTCAATGATTGGTTGCGGTCCAAGTGATTCGGCAACCGCAATTGCGCAACGGACGTGACCGGCGAAGGTGGTGGCGAGTGAGGGGGTTTTTCAGGTAGTCAGGAAGGTGTGAACGAGGGCTGCCAACGATTTCGCCGACAAGTGTCTGTATGCGTTTACGACCGTTCTACAGGCAATCCCGCCTGCCGCCACTCGGGAAGTCCATCCTCCAGACGTCGCGCCTCGATGCCTGCTTTTCGCAGCCGCGCCACGGCCTCATAAGACAGCACGCACCAGGGCCCCCGGCAATACGCGACAATCTCTCGATCACGCGGCAGCTCTTTCAACCGCAGTTTGAGCTTGTCGAGCGGAATGTTTAGTGCACCGGAAATGTGCCCTTGCGCATATTCCTCCGGTGGACGCACGTCGACCACGGTCACCAAGCCATGCCGCGCCCGATCCAGCAGTTCGCTGGCCGGCAAAGGCTCCAGGGCGTCGCGGCTGCGCAGATAGCTGGAAACCAGATCACCCACTCGGTCGAGATGGGCCTCGGCGAGTATCCGAAGATCACGGATGGCATCGAGCGTATGGTCATCCGAGAGTTGATAACGGATATGTTTACCATCGCGATGCGCCTCCACCAAGCCTGCGGCCTTGAGCTGCTGCAGGTGTTTCGAGGTGTTCGCCACGGAAAGACCCGCCACCCGGGCCAGTTCCTCGACATTGCGCTCGCCCTGGGCCAGAAAGTCGAGAAGTTCCAGACGCGCCGCACTACCCAGTGCGCGCGCTATCACCGCCAACTGTTCGAACAAGGCCTGCTTGGGCTCTCTGCTTCTTGACATTGCTTCAGGTCCGGATTATATATTCAACTAATGAGTTGAATGTTAGCGGAATGAACCCACTGAGTATAGCCGGAGATGACCGGAACCGGCTCGACATAACGAGGAAAAAGAACGTGGAAACGTTTGTGCAAGTTCACGAGGCAGCGATCCGGCTCGGTTTATTTCTGAGCATCTTCGCCATTATGGCGCTGTGGGAGGTGTCGGCCCCACGCAGGGCACTGACCGTCTCAAAGGCGGTGCGCTGGGGGAACAATCTTGGCCTGGTGGCCTTCAACACGATCCTTTTGCGGTTGCTATTTCCCGCGGCGGCGGTTGGCATGGCGGCCTTCGCAAGCGATCAGGGATGGGGCCTGCTCAACCACTTCCGGATACCTGCATGGGTTGCCATCCTGGCCGCGGTGATCGCTATGGACTTTGTGGTCTGGCTTCAACATATCATGGTACATGCCGTGCCGGCCCTATGGCGGCTGCACCGAGTGCATCATGCGGACCTCGACTACGACCTGACCACCGGGGCGCGCTTCCACCCCATCGAGATCATCCTCTCGATGCTGATCAAGTTCGCCACCATCATGGTGCTTGGGCCGCCCGTGGTGGCGGTCATCCTGTTCGAGGTGATACTTAACGGTGTGGCCATGTTCAATCATGGCAACGTGCGCCTGCCGCTGGCCCTCGATCGGGTGCTGCGCTGGCTGATCGTCACGCCGGACATGCACCGGGTGCATCACTCAGTGGAAGATGACGAAGCGAATTCAAACTTCGGCTTCAACCTGTCCTGGTGGGATCGGCTGTTCGGCACCTATCGCGACCAACCTCGCGGTGGCCACGAGGGTATGACCATCGGTATTCATGGGTACCGGCAGCCACGCGAGGTGAGTTGGTTGCCCGGGCTGTTGGCCCTACCGTTTCGCGGCAAGATCACCAGCTACGCGATCAACCGGCGCGACTGGAATGACCCCCGATGAATAAGCACATCCAGCGCAGCCTATAGGCGCTAGTGCTGATCGGCGCCATCACGCTCATGTGGTGCGCGGCGGTATGCAGGCCCGGTTGCAACACGGCTGGCCAAGTGAACGCAGTCCAGAACTAAGGAACCTCTGATTAATTCTGGGCGAAGCAGATTGCGCTCGAGAATTTTCAGATTCAAGGCGCAAAGCGCACGTAATAGCCTGCTATTGCGAAGATTTGCAACGCAGAAGCTGGAAATTATAAGTGCAAGATGCGAGTCCATGAATTGATCAGAGGTTCCCTAACGGAGTCTTCGAAATGAAAACCCTGCTGATATTGAATGATCCGCCCTACGGTAGCGAACGCAGCTACAACGGTCTGCGCCTTGCCAAGGCCCTGACCGGCAAGGGAGCAGAGGTCACTCTGTTCCTGATGGCCGATGCCGTTGTCTGCGCCAAGGCCGGTCAAAAGGTGCCTCAAGGCTATTACAACCTCGAGCTGATGGTGAAATCCATCGCGCGCAAGGGTGATGTGCTCTTGTGCGGCACCTGCATGGATGCGCGTGGACTCACAGACGAAGAGTTGGTCGAAGGCGCACAACGCAGAACCATGGGAGAGCTTGCCACACGAACGATATCAGCCGATCGCGTGCTGGTGTTCTAGGCGTATCGCTATCCTGTCAAAGCACCACGGGGTGGCCGGGTTGAATAGTTCACCTGGAGACTTGATCAATGGTCTGCACGACATGTTTACAAAGGACAAGCTGAATGGGCTGCATCAAATTCTCGATGCGGCACAGCAACAACTGATGGAGAAGTGGAGCAATGAGCAAAGAATACGCACTGGAAACACGATGTGTGCATACCGGGGAACTTGAAGACCCTCAGGGCAGTCCGCACACACCAATCTACAACAGCACCACCTTTGCTTTCAAAAACACGGCGGATCTGCTCGATGTGGTGGAGGGTCGCCGTGCAGGAAACCTCTATACCCGTTATGGCCTGAATCCCACAATTGTTAGTCTGGAAACCAAACTGGCCACCCTGGAAGGCGCAGAGGCCGCCCTCGTCTTCTCCTCCGGTATGGCAGCGGAGTCCGCTCTGTTTCTTGCCCATGGCAGAGAGGGCGTCGTCTGTATTGGCGATGCCTACGGAGGCACACTGGAACTGATCGCCGATCAGCTGCCACTGCTGGGAATCCCCACTTATTTTTTGCTGGGTGACGAACTGGACCAGCTCGAATCTCTATTAGCCAGCGGTGCCCGCATGGTCTTTTTCGAGACACCCAGCAACCCTACGCTGGAGATCTTTGACATTGTCGCCATGGCAGAGCACGCACATCGCCATGGCGCACTGCTGGTGGTGGACAATACCTTCGCCTCACCTGTTAATCAGCAACCCTTGGCGCTTGGCGCAGATCTGGTGGTGCACAGCGCAACCAAGTATCTGGGTGGGCACAGTGACATCACGGCCGGCGCATTGATGGGCAACAAGACTCTGTTGGATCCTATTTGGGGTTGGCGTAAAAACCTGGGCCAGATGCCCGCACCTGAAACCGCTGCCCTTCTTGCGCGTAGCCTGCGGACACTTAGCGTACGTGTACGTCAACAGAATGCCGGGGCCATGGCAGTTGCCCAGGCCATGGCAGCCCACCCCCGGATCAAGCAGGTACTGTATCCCGGACTCAAATCCTTTCCGGGTCATGCACTGGCATCGGGTCAGATGTCAGGGTTTGGCGGCATGTTGACCATCGAGGTGGAAGGTGATGGTGCGGCCGCCACGACCATGGTGGATCGTCTGCAACTATTCGCCATTGCACCCAGCCTTGGCGGTGTGGAGAGTCTGGTCACTCAGCCGGTTACCACGACCCACCATGGACTCACCCCGGAAGATCGGGCCCGCCGGGGTATTTCGGATGCCATGATCCGGCTTTCCGTGGGACTGGAAGATTGCCAAGATCTCATCACAGACCTGGAGCTGGCCCTGCAGTGAACGCTCCCGTTTATCTCGATTACAACGCAACCACACCAGTTGATCCGATGGTAGCGGACGCTATCGAACCCTACCTGCGCGAACACTGTAGAAGCCCTCGGTGTCGACCTGCTCACTCTGGCTGGTCACAAATTCTATGCGACGAAAGGTGTTGGTGCTTTCTATGTGCAACAGGGAACACCTATGAAACCACTGCTTGTTGGAGCGGGACATGAACATGATCTGCGACCGGGAACAGAGAACGTCCCGACCATCGTCGGCTTCGGAAAGGCCGCGGAAATTGCCATGGACAGAACCCCTACGGATACATCCCGTCTATTTGAATTGCGTAACCACTTCCACCTGCTTTTGGAACGGGGTGTGCCCGGCCTGATACTAAATGGGCATCCGACGGAGCGTTTGCCTAATACGCTCAATGTTTCATTTCCCAATGTCGATGGCCGAGGATTACTTTCACGCACTGCTGGGGAAGTGGCAACTTCTGTTGGTTCCGCCTGCCATGAAGAGGAGGATGCGGTCAGTGGCGTACTTGGTGCAATGGGAGTATCGGCTGGAAGGCGCACAGGGAGCGATTCGCCTCTCTCTGGGTCATCCGACGACCAAGACCTAGATAGAAATTGTCGCTGCTGCTCTGATCCAGGCGAGCTCAAAGCTCAACCTGTAAATTGCATGAAGGCGGACGGGTGAACTGAATTCTGTAGCATGAAGCAGGGCGTTTGATGATTTCCAGCCTTTGTTTTCGTAGTTGCAGTTTGTCCTGATTGGGCTCAGGCCGCGCTGGGCTCGTTTGAGCTGGTCGCACAGAGAAGGCTGGACTCGGACGACGTTGCCTGCCTTCAGCGCTGTCTGTCACGATCACGTGGTCGTCGTAGTCTTGCTCAGGCCGATCGCGGGTGGTTGGCCAGTGCCGCCAAAAGCCGTTCGCCGTCTCCAGGGCCATTATAGGCCTGGACGGATATTCGGATCAGAGTTTGACCGCTCCACGCCAAGACGGGAACTTCGATACGGAAGTCATCCCACAGCCGGGACTTGATCCAGGCCGGTTCACCCCAAGCGGCGGGCAGCGGCAGGCTGATCATCTGCTCCGTCCAGCCAAGACCGTCGGGGCACAGCGGGGGCAAGCCGGTGAGGTCGACGATCCGTCGACGCAGCTCCGTGAGGAGGGTGCGGCATGCCGTCCGCACATCGGACCACCGGTGTTCCAGTTGAAAGCGGATAGCCGCCGGCACGCTGAGATAGGCCGCGGGGTCGAAGGTTCCGGCCCACTCGAAGTAATCCAAAAAGGGGGACAGGCCGGGGTCTTCGCTCTCCCAGCCCCAGCTGACGACCAGGGGATCCAGCAGCTGCTGGCAGTCGGGCCGGGCATAAAGAAAGGCGCATCCCTTGGGGGCGAGCAGCCACTTGTGAGCATTCGACATATAGAAATCCGCACCGAGCGCCTGCATGTCCAGGTCAATCTGGCCGACGGCGTGGGCGCCGTCGATCACCGTGACGATACCCGCGGCCCTGGCCCGACGGCAGATTTCCGCCACAGGCAGAATCAGTGCCGTGGGTGAGGTGATGTGGCTGAGAAACATCACCTTCGTGCGGTCGGTCACGCCCGCCCACAATGTCGCCACAGCGGCCTCCGGTGTGGTCACCGGCGTGGGGAGCGGGTGCTCGACCAGCCGTGCGCCACTGTGCCGGGTTATAAACCGCCAGGCACGCACCGCCGCCCCGTACTCGTGGTCCGTGGTTAGGATCTCATCCCCGGGTCCCAGAGACAGGGCGCGGGCCAGCGAACGCGCCACGGCGTTGATTGCAGTGGTGGCATTGGGCATATAGACAAGGGCCGCAGGGTCACAGTGGATCAGATCCGCAAGAGGCTGCCGCGCCTCCGCAAGCAGACCCCGGATGCGCCGGCTGAGGAACTCGACGGGCTGCCGCTCCAACTCCCTCTGCCAGAACTGGTACACCTCGAACACCGGTCGTGGGCACGCCCCGAAGCTACCATGGTTGAGGAATGTGATATCTGGGTCCAGCAAGAACTCATTCCGCAGATATGGCAATTCCACCCTTTCCCGCCTCCCCCGCAATCGCTTGCCTGCCCCGCATCGGAGCGTTCACAGACGTGTGACATCCCGAGACGCAGCGCATCCGTCCGCGTTCCAAACAAGTGAGTCTTTGATCGTAGGCATCAAGCACTCATGGCGTAAGCCCTGGCCTTGGCGCTTGCTACCGCTGTCATATTCAGCAGGCCCCGCACGGATACGGATGGTGTAAGTACGTGGGCTGACTTTGACAGGCCGACCATGATCGGGCCAAAGGTCACGCCCAGTCCCAATACCTTGAACATGTTGTATGCAATATTGGCCGCATCCAGATTCGGCATCACTAAAAGGTTGGCTTGATTCTTCAGCTGAGAGTTTGGAAAAAGTGAACTGCGAATCCGTTCGGAGAGGGCGGCGTCGGCGTGCATCTCGCCCTCCACTTCCAGGTCCGGTGCGAGTTCATGAATCAGTTCCCGGGCTTTTCGCATCTTGACCGGGGACTCATTGCCACTGGCGCCAAAGTTTGAATAGGAGAGCAGGGCCACTTTTGGGTGGATGCCAAATCGCTGCACCTCTTGCGAACAGAGAATCGCTATCTCTGCGATCTGTGCAGCCGTGGGATCGGGGATCACGTGAGTGTCGCAGATAAAAAAGGTGCCCGCCTCCAGCATCACCGCGCTGACTGAGGCACAACGGGTGACACCCTGCGCCCGTCCAATGAGATCCAGCAGATGCCGCAGATGCGCATTGAAACGTCCTTCCACACCGCAAAGCATGGCATCCGCATACCCCAACTTCAGCGTGAGGGAGGCAATTACCGTATTGCTGGTGCGCGTCAGGGTCCGCGCCTCTTCCGGCGAGACCCCGTTGCGTTCCATCAGCTCATGGAATGCGTGCCAATATTCTGAGTGACGCGGATCGCTTTCCGGGTTGATGATTTCAAAGTCCTGATCGGGCTTTATCCGAAGCCCCAGGCGTTTGATGCGCGCTCCAATCACTTCAGGGCGCCCCACCAGGATCGCCCTGGCCAGCTGTTCACCGACAACCTCCTGGACTGCCTGCAATACGAGCAGATTCTCGCCCTCGGCATAAACCACCCTTTGGGAAGTCTGACAGGCATTGGTGAATACAGGCTTCATGATACCGCCGGAGCGATAGACGAACCGCTTGAGTTTGTCCTGATACGCCTCGAAGTCTTCGATGGGTCGGCTGGCCACGCCGCCGTCCATTGCAGCTTTCGCCACGGCCGGGGCAATCTTCAAAATGAGGCGCGGATCGAACGGTTTTGGGATCAGGTACTCGCGGCCGAAACTCAGGTGCTCATCACCGTAAGCGGAGCGGACTTCATAGGTGGCCTCAATCTTCGCCAGTTCGGCGATGGCGAAAACGCAGGCCTTTTTCATCTCTTCGTTGATCTCGGAGGCTCCAACATCGAGTGCACCACGGAACAGAAAAGGGAAACAGAGCACGTTGTTTACCTGGTTCGGGTAATCGGAGCGTCCGGTTGCAAGGATGGCATCGGGACGCACCGCCAGAGCCTCTTCCGGAAGAATCTCCGGTGTTGGGTTCGCCAGGGCGAATATCAGAGGGTTTTCTGCCATGGTTTTGACCATGTCCGGTTTCAGCGCACCGGCCACTGAAAGACCCAGGAAGATGTCTGCACCTACGATGGCCCCTGCGAGATCGGTTATGTCGGTGTCCGCCGCAAAAGTGGCTTTCCGCTCGTCATACTTACCGGGTGCGCCAAGCCTCACCACGCCTTTGCTGTCGCAGACCAGTATGTTTTGACGTTTCAGCCCCAGGCTGATCAGGAGCTCCAGGCAGGAAAGCGCCGCGGCGCCGGCGCCGGAACAGACCAGTCGGACCTCGTCGATTCTTTTTCCGATGATACCCAGACCGTTGATCACCGCAGCGGCAGAAATTATTGCGGTCCCGTGCTGGTCATCGTGAAACACCGGAATGTTCATTCGCTCTTTGAGTCGTCTTTCTATCTCGAAGCACTCGGGTGCACGTATGTCTTCCAGATTGATACCACCGAACGTAGGCTCCAGCGATGCAACGATGTCGATGAACTTGTCCGGGTCACGCTCTTCCACTTCGATGTCGAACACATCGATATCCGCAAACTTTTTGAACAGGACACCCTTGCCCTCCATTACAGGTTTGGATGCCAGGGCCCCGATAGCGCCCAGACCCAGTACCGCGGTGCCGTTGGTGATAACTGCGACAAGATTGCCACGAGCCGTGACGGAGGAGACCTCAAGGGGATCATCGACAATCAGATTGCAGGCAGCCGCCACACCCGGTGAGTAAGCCAGGGCCAAGTCTTGCTGGGTGGTGAGCGGCTTGCTCGGTACCACCTTTATTTTTCCGGCAGGAAGATCACGATGGTATTTCAGTGCCTGCTCATCATATTTATCCGACATGCGACGCCCCAAAATAATTTGTGTGCGGATTGGGAGAGATAACATGGAATCCATCGGTGTTTGGTAATCGAGCGTTGAATGTGAACGCTTCGAGTTGTGAGGACCGGCGGCCTCTGCAAATCCACGCCCCTGGCGAAATTGCGACACGGCCTCCCGATCAGAAGCCTTTACGTCACACCGTGTTCCGATTAACCCGGCGCTAATCCGGTGCTACATACACTCCCTGTCGGTCATGAAGAAAAGCACCCAGCAGCTTGTCGGACTTTTCGATATGCACGGTAGCCCAGCCTTTGAGTTCGAGTACGACGGCAAAAGAGAAAAGAAGCTCGCCATTCTGATACCGCTCTATAAGCTCAACCAGGCGTTGAATGAGCCTTTCGTGTTCTGATTTATGCCTCTGATATCCGGGATAGTCATACTGCGACATCAACTGCTCTTCATAGGAACAGTGGCTGCGTGTGTGCTCCAGCAGCTGTGACAGAAGTCCATCCAGGGCCGCTTTGTCTGCTTCCTGCAACATGGTTTCGTGGAGCTGATTAATCAGGCTTATCAATGTCTCATGCTGGGCATCGATTTCCGGAATATTCAGCTTCAAATGATCTTCCAGTCTGACTAGTCCCATGATCGGCTCCATCGTCTTCAATGGCGAAATATAAACCTGCGAACCTTGGGTTAGAGTATAGGTGCAAAGACGCACTTTTCCCCATGTCCATCGAGTTTCCAGAGGTCGTGAAACAGCCGCGACTCGGCCCTTCGAAGCCGTGTTGGCCCGAACCGCACCTGCCGGGCCAGCTTTCCAAGAAACTCCGATTCCTTCATGCAATATGCGGGTTCAGCAGGATCACGCCTGGGATCAGGATGCGCCGGCATCCTCCAGGATCATGTCAGAGGCCTTCTCCGCGATCATGATGGTCGGCGCATTGGTGTTGCCGGATACGATCTCAGGCATGATCGATGCGTCCACGACGCGCAGATGCTCCAAGCCGTGCACGCGCAATCGATCATCGACCACTGCCATATCGTCGTGACCCATCTTGCAGGTGCCGACTGGGTGATAGATGGTCTGGCTGTACTTGCGCGCGGCCTCGAGCAGTTCCTCATCACTCTGGTACTGCCGGCCGGGTACGTACTCATCGATGATGTGCGGTGCCAGCGCCGGTGCCTCTGAGATACGCCGGGCAACCTTGATACTGTCGATCGCAACCTGTTGATCACGCGGATCCGACAGGTAGTTCGGGTGGATCGCCGGGTGCTCCAAGGGGTCTTTGGACTTGATCTCAAGGTATCCCCGGCTATGCGGACGCAACTGGCAGACCGACGAGGTGAAGGCAGAAAATTTGTGCGCACCCTCACCGGGCTTGTCTGCGCTCAGGGGCTGCATGTGAAACTGGATATCTGAGCGTTCCACATCCGGCTTCGAATTCGTGAATATGGCCACCTGGCTGGCCGCCAGGGTCAGTGGACCGGTGCGGGTCAGCATGTACTGCAACCCGACCAAGCCCCGTTTGAAGATGTTGTTCACTTCGTCATTCAGGGTGCGCTGACTGGTCTTGAACACCAGGCGGATCTGCAGATGATCCTGCAGGTTCTGGCCGACACCCGGAAGGTCCTTCACCACCGGCACGCCCACCTTGTCGAGCAAAGCCCTGGGGCCGACACCCGACAACTGCAGGATCTTCGGAGAACCTATGGCTCCGGAGGACAGGACCACCTCGCGATCCGCCATGGCCTGGTGCAGCTCGCCGCCCTTGAGGTACTCGATACCCACCGCTCTGGTTCCTTCAAACAAAACCCGGACCGTTTGCGCCTTGGTCAGGACACTGAGGTTCGGGCGCTTGCGTGCCGGGCGAAGAAAGCCCGTGGCCGTGCTCCAGCGGAAACCTTTATGTGCCGTCTGCTGGAAATAGCCCACGCCCTCCTGCTTCTCGCCGTTGTAATCCTTGTTGAGCGGGATGCCGATCTGGGTGGCCGCCTTGATGAAGAAATCGGCAATCGGCCGCCGCAGGCGCAGGTCCGAGACCTTGAGCAGGCCACCGACACCGTGATATTCGTCGGCTCCACGTTCCTGGTCCTCGGACTTCTTGAAGTACGGCAGTACTTCTTCGAACGACCAGCCCTTGTTGCCCATTTCGGCCCAGCGGTCGTAGTCCTGAAGTTGACCACGCACATACAGCAAGCCGTTGATGGAACTGGACCCACCCAGCACCTTGCCGCACGGCCACTGCAGCCGACGGCCGGCGACCCCTGGATCGGACTCGGTCTTGTAGCACCAGTCGGTGGCCGGATGGTGCATGGTCTTGAAGTAACCCACCGGAATATGGATCCAGGGATTGATGTCCGATCCTCCGGCCTCCAGGAGCAGTACCCGGTTGTTCGGGTCTGCCGACAGTCGGTTTGCCAACACACAGCCGGCCGACCCCGCCCCAACCACGATGTAGTCGTAACTCTGATCAGACTTGCTCATTCATCTCTCCCCTCCGCCTTACGCGGACCAGAACGGGGTCTGGCTTCAGTGAAATCGTTGCTGCGTGACGGCCCACGCCGCATGAGTGCCTGCGACGCAGATCAGGCCGATGCAACACGGCAAAAACTGCACGCTTAGACTGCAAGCGCACCCAAAGTATATTTTGAGCCTATTTGACTCATTTTTTATAGTCAACTGTTGTTTTATTTCATGTGGTGCGATACAAACGATTTTCACAGATTCATTTCCGAGCCTTCGCATTAACGATCACTAATGCGCATTGGTTTCGGCAAGCACGGGAACGGTCGGCCGGGATGCAACCGACAAACAGTTGGATTCCATGGCCATCGAAAAACAAAAACATCCGACCATACTGCGCGGCCTGATCGTGCTGGAGAGGGTGGTACAGGCTCAGCGCCCGATTTCGGCAACCGATCTGATCGAGGAACTTGATCTTCCGAAACCTACGGTCAATCGTATTCTGCAGCAACTGGAGGAAGAACGCCTGGTGCAACGCGAACCGGTCAACCGGCGTTATATGCCCGGCCCACGCGCCCGTGAAATGGCACTCGGTGTGATGTCGAACAGGGCCCTGAGTGCCCCCCGCCATGCCATTCTGCAGGCGCTGTCGGAAGAGGTCGGTGAAACCTGCAACTGCACGATGCTGGACGGTGACCACACAGTCTATTTCGACCGTGTGGAAGCCAACTGGCCCTACCGCATAGAACTGCCGGTCGGTTCCCAGCTGCCTCTGCACTGCACCTCGAGCGGCAAACTGTTTCTTGCCTACATGAAACCGCGCATGCGCGAGCGCCTGCTGAACCCTGCTCCACTCAAAAGGTTTACCGATCGCACCATTACTGATCCCGCGTTATTGGCGGAGGAACTCAAGCGTATCGAGAACGACGGCGTCGGCGTGGATAACGAGGAGTTCATGGCTGGTATGGTCGCTGTATCGGTGCCGGTATTCAATGCCGCCAACGAGATCTGCTTCACGGTAGCGGTGCATGCACCTGCGGTGCGCAATCCGCTGGAAGCATTACGTCAATACGTGCCCGCGCTGCGCAAGGCTGCGGCCGCAATGGCGGCCATCTATTGCGGAACCGGGGGCGACGAGGTCTGACGCCCGACGTCAGCAGCGTCTCCCCCGCCCCGCAATACCCGTTACATGGACCCATCTTCGCTGCTTGCCTTCCTGGGACTGGTTGCGCTGGGCAGCTATATCCAAACGGTATCGGGTTTTGCCATCGCGCTTATCATTGCCGGCGGCGTTACGGCATTGGGGCTGGCACCCATCGCCTTTACCGCCAATGTGATCAGCATCGTTGCACTCGCCAATACTGCCGTCGCGGTGCACGGCAGGCACAGTCACATCGACCTGAAGATCCTGTCATACGCATCGATCGGGATACTGTGTGTCAGCGGCATTGGCCTGATGGCGCTCAATCATCTGAGCGTAAACTCCCTCGATCTGCTGGAGATTCTGCTCGGTATCGTTATCCTGGGCAGCGGGGCCCTGCTGGTGATTCACCCGCACCCGATCAAGAGGGTTTCTCCGAACTACGCGCATCTGATCGCCGGTGGGTTCGGTGGCCTGCTCAGTGGCATGTTCGGCGTAGGCGGTCCACCTCTGACGATCCATCTCTATCGCCAGCCGCTACCTTTCCCGGTGATTCGCACCACCCTGCTGGCGAGCCTGTTCATCATGCCTTTCATCCGCATTGTCATGGAGACCTACAACGGCAACATCAACTCCAACGTTCTGGAACTCAGCCTCTATAGCGTACCGGTGTCCATAGTCAGCACGATATTTGCGCGCCGTTTTCCACCACCGGTGTCTGAACTGGTGATGCGCGGTTTCGCCTTTGGGTTGCTGTGCGTGCTCGGGTTGTCACTGATCATCAACAAGGTCTGAGACAGGCGGACCCTGTCAGTAACCAGCGCGGTTCAGCCGTCTGCTGCGTCGCACTAACGGACCACCAGCACCGGACAGTGCGCCGCAGAGGTGATCTTGTGTGCCACACTGCCCATCGCCATTTCACGCAGTCCGGTCAACCCACGGGTACCGACCACCAACAGATCGGCACCGAGAGATTCTGCCGCCGCCAGAACAGCTTTCGCGGTCGAATCGGACTCGATGACCGAACGCACGACTTTATCCAGCCCCATCTCTTTCGCGGTCTTTTCCGCACTGTCGAGAATGGCTTCGCCCTGCTCGCGTCCGAGCCCACGGTAGATCTTGCGGGCGGCAGGCGTCACCATCGCATGATAGTTGCCGCGCAGTGCGCTGAGTTGAATCGCATGGAACAGCACCAGTTCACCGTCGCAGCGCTGTGCCAGGCGAATCGCCGTGTCCAACGCCTTTTGCGCATGATCCGACCCGTCGAGCGCTACCAGTATTTTGTCGAACATGTTTTCCCCTTCATAAAACGCTGCCCTTCTCGCCGCAAATCCACACCTCGATAGTCAGCCGAGCTGTTGTTGAACCAGATCAGGCAATTTCAGCCGCTGGATCTTCCCGGACGGTCCCTTCGGGAGACCGACCATAAAGAAGATCCGCTTGGGCGATTTGAATGCACCCAACCTGCTCTCCAGCAGAGCCGCCAGTTCATTTTCGCTACAGGCGGCACCCGGTTTCAATGCCACGCAGGCCATTACCTCCTGCCCGTAACGCGTGTCTGGCATACCAAAACCGGCCGCCTCGAGAACGGCAGGGTGCTCATACAGGGCCTCGTCGATCTCACGCGGCGCTATGTTTTCCCCGCCTTTGATGATCAATTCCTTGATGCGCCCGGTGATAAAGAAGAAACCGTCATCGTCACACAAGGCCAAGTCACCGGTGTGCAGCCAACCATCGGGCTCCAGGGCCTCTTCAGTCGCCTCCGGATTCTTGAAATAACCCTTGGTGACATTGGCACCCCGGATCATCAACTCGCCTGAGACACCGCGCGGGCACTCATTGCCATCTTCGTCGATCACCTTGGCCTCGTTACCGAACGCGATACCGGGTGAACCATACTTGGGTTTGGCAGGCGGCATCGGATTGGCAAGTATCTGCGCCGCGGTCTCGGTCAGACCCATGGTCTCGACGATCGGCACGCCGAATACGTCCTCGAACACTTTGTGCATCTCCGGCGCCAGGGGTGCCGAGGCCGACCGGCCAAAACGCAGTTTCGGCAGTCCGCCCAGAGCAGCCCGATCAAAACCCTCGCGCTCGGCCTGCTCCAAGAGATAGGCGATGATCGTCGGCACCACGCTGAACCAGGTGCAGTCATGCTCGGCCATCATCGACCAGAATGTGCTGGTGCTGAAACGGCGCGGCATGACCAAGCTGCCGCCCGATACTAGTGGCCCGATAACCGTTACCATCTGTGCATTGATGTGATAAAGCGGCAGCACGCACATTGCGCGGTCTTCCGCGGTCAGTTCATGCGCCACCGCGGTGTTGCGTCCACCGGCTGCGGTGTTTCCCTGCGATAGCAAAACGCCCTTGGGTCGACCCGTGGTGCCAGAGGTGTACATCAGTATGGCATCGTCGTCGCTGGTCAGTGCCGGCATTTCGGCCTTGTCCAATGCCTCGCACGGCCACTGCGCCCCACGTTCGACGTCGGTTGGAATCAATAGCACCGAATCTGGCAACGCTCCCAGCACCGCGGCAAACTTCTCCGCAAACTGGTCATCAACGAGTATCACCCGGCTTTCCGAATGCTCTATGACGTAGGAAAGCGCCGAATCGCCCGAGACTGCGTTAAGGGGCACGATCACACGACCGCTGCAGATAACGCCGAGCAACAGGGCCGTGGTCCAGTAGCCGTTGGGTAAGAGAAAGGCGACCTTTTCGCCCTTACCCACACCCAGGGCGTCAAGCCGAGCCGTAATGTCCCGTGCATGCTGGTGCAGTTGCGCGTAGCTCATCACCGCGCCATCTTCCGGGGCAATCAGAAAGGCCTTGTCCGGCTGAGTCGCGGCGTTGTTTTCCACCAACTCTCTTACGGTGTTCATCATAAACCCCCCGGCCTATTCGTCATCTGCGTCCGGTTGAATACCGAACTTGCGCCAGTAGTTACCGAAGATCTCTTCCAGTTCCGGGCGATCGGGCGGGATCACGCGTGAGATGCGTGTCGTATTGAGATAGTGGCGGTAGTTCATGTTGTCGGAGATGTTATTGCCGCCCCAGGTGCCGCAACCCATGGAAAGCGAGAACGGCAGGCCGTTGTCAAAAGAGCCGCCAGTGGCAAAGCAATGCGCCTGATTGACGATGACCCGACACACCGGCAGATGCAGACCAAGCCGCATGGCGCGTTCGTCGTCCTTGGAATGCAGACTCACCGAATGGCCCTTGCCATTGATCTCCAGCACGCCATTCACAATCTCGACCGCGTTGTCGAAGTCGCTGGCACGAAACACGGTGAGCACCGGGCTCAACTTTTCGTCGCAGAACTTGCTGCCGGCATCCGGCCGATCCTCCTCGACCATGACGATGCTGGTGGCATCGTTCGTCGCCGCGATCCCGGCCAGGTCGAGGATCTCCCCCGCCGATTTGGCGGTGACCTTGGCGCTGAGCCTGCCATCCGGCCACATGGTTTCGCGCAGGCGCTCCTTCTCATCGACATCCAGCAGACGTGCACCGCGCTTTTTGAGTTCAGTGAGCAAAGCGTCGTAGATTGCATCCACTGCAACCAGGCTGTTCTCGGACGAGCAACTGGTGGCGTTATCGAAGGTCTTGGAGGCGATAATCTTTTCGGCCGCAGCCGGCAGATCAGCGGTCTCATCGACGATACTGGGAACGTTTCCGGCACCGACGCCGATAGCCGGCGTGCCGCTTGTTGCCGCGGCACGGACATTGTTCTGCGAGCCGGTTACCACCACCAGGTCGACCTGCCGCATCAACTCGTGGGTGGCGGCTTTGCTCACCGGCGCCGGCAGTTTCTGGACCAGGTCCTCGGGTGCGCCGACCTGGCGAAGGGCAGCGCGCATCAGATCGACCACCTCGCCGGCGACCGCCTGCCCCTTGGGCGACGGTGCCAGGATGACCGCATTGCCGCCCTTGAGTGCGTTCAGCGTCTTGTTATAGGGCGTTGCGACCGGATTGGTGGAGGGCACCACGGCACCGACAACACCAACCGGCCGGGCGATCTCGATCAACCCCTTCTCAGGATATTCAGCGATGACGCCAACACTGCGGGCGCGTTTCAGATCACGCAACAGGCCCAGGGTCTTACGATGGTTCTTGGTGATCTTGTCGTCCACCCTGCCCAGACCGGTATCAGCCACCGCCTGTTCGGAAAGGCGACGGTTGGTTTTTGGATCCAGCAGTGTCCATGCGACCGCGGTGACCACCTCGTCGACGGCCGCCTGGTCATATGCGGCATAGATTGCCTGCGCGGCGCGAGCCCTGGAGACAAATCCCGAAACCGCTGTAACGACATCCTGGTCAGAGGAATCTGAGCGGTCTGTGACTGGTTTCGCTTGCATGATCTGGTCCCTCGCGCCCGGCCTGCACGGAAACACAGGGCCTGGCACGCCGTTTGATTACTCCTGCCGGTTACGCAGCAGGCGGATAAGGGTGCCGCACGTCAGGCATGCGGCACCGGTCGAGTTTCCCTGTTACTTCTTTCGCAGGTCTTTGAGCAGATCGCTCAAATAGGCCTGGCGTTCAGTCCACATCTTCTGAACCTCTTCACGGCTCATGACGCGCATCGGTGAGCCGCCGGCCTGCATCTTCTTGATCACCTTCTTGTCCTGGAACATCGCAGGCACTTTTTCTGCCAGGACCTTCATTGCGGCATCCGGAGTTCCCTTGGGCGCCATGATCCCGCGGAAATTCACACTGCTGTCGTCCACGTCCAGTCCTGATTCCTTCAGCGTGGGCACGTCAGGAAGAAAATCGCTGCGTTGCAGATCGGCAACGGCAAGGATCTTCAGGCGGTCACGACTGCGATAGGCGTCAGAAAGGTTGTTGAAACCGGCCTTGGTCTGACCACCCAGCACGAACTGCATGCCCTTAACGCCGCCACCGGCGGGGACGTACTTGGTCTGGACACCGGCCGCCTTGTCGAACTGCAACTGGGCAATATGATGACCCACATACAGGCCTGCGCCGGAAACCGTCAACTTGCCCGGGTTGGCTTTGGCGTATTCGACCACGTCTTTGACTGAATTGAACGGACTGTCCTTGTTCACGATCAGAACGGCCGGGTCAGCACCCCAGTTGGCAACCGGTTCCAGATTTTCGATGCTGTATTTCACCTTACCGGGGAAGACGATCGATTGGGCAATGAAATGCGGCACGTTGTAGGCCGCGAGGTTATAACCATCCGGCTTTGCCTTCTGCACGAAACGGTTCCAGCCAACCTGGCCTCCGGCGCCCGGGCGATTCAGTATCACCATCGGCTGACCATTCAGGTAGATCCCATTACCCTCTTTGTCTTCCTTTGCGGCCATCATGGTAACGATGCGCGCCTGAAAATCAGTGGCACCACCCGCGCCATAGGCCACCGTCAGAGAGATTGGCCGATCCGGGTATTCCTCCGCTATCGCTGCGGCACTGCCCAACGACAGGCCAACCGTCATCGCCGCTACAACCTTCGACAATTTGCGTGACATTGTGATCATCACAATTACCTCCTCCGTCTTTCATTGGTTTTGTTGTGCTCCGAAACTGCCAGGAGCTGTGTTTTGGCCTTTGCAAAGGCTCTATCCGGTCTGTACATCAGATCAGTTGTCGTCAAATCAGTATTCCGCGCGGAAGCTGAACGTTCAGCATCAGCGAGAACAGCACGTACATAAATGCGATGAATCCCACCGAGAACGCGAGGCTTCGAATCAGTCGACGTTGGTTGTCTTCCTCAGGTGAATACCAGACGCTGACCATCGCCAACGCAAGGAACGCGCTGACATACATACCCAGTATTTCCACCAGGGTGACCGCCGCGATCATCATCACAATGACAGGAAGCTGGCGCACGAACGGGAATGCATCAAAGTCTTCGACGCAAAGGTCGAAGACCTCGCGGACCAGGGATACGAGACTGAATGCCAGCATCGCGCCCGCGACAATTATGGGAAACAGGTAGGCCTCGCTGTTCTCCTGAAAATAGCTCGCGCGAAACATCAGGCCGGAAACCATCGCAACCAGCAAGGCGACGAACAATCGGCGGTTGAGCGCAATCCTCATGCCACGGCCTCCCGACGACGCTTCGCAATCTGTTTTCTTTCGCTATAGATGGCATAGGCGATCGACAGCACGCACATGGCAATGACAATTTTGTTGATGGAGCCGCCAAGGAAGTAGCTCCAGACTTCATCGCCTGCGATCATCCGGCCCTGCAGAAAGTTGGTCTCGGTCAGCTGACCCAGAATCAAACCCAGCACGAGCGGTGCGGCGCTGAAGCCGATGCGTGCGGCGTAATACATCAGTATGCCGAGAACCATCATGACGATCACATCAGAGATGCTGTTCTGCACGCTGTATGTGCCGAATATAGCCAGCACGATCACGGCAGCAGCCATCACGTGGTTCGGAATACGGGTAACGAAGACACTGTAGCGGGCGATCATCAGGCCGAAAATCATCATGAACACCTGCCCGACCAGCAGCGAATCGATAAAGGTCCAGGTGACCGCAGCATGCACGGTAAACAAATCCGGTCCAGGAAACAGCCCGTTGATCAGCAGGCCACCGAGCAGTACCGCCGCGGTCGGGCTGCCCGGAATCCCGAGAGTCAACAATGGCACCAGCGAGGGCCCCACCATGGCATTGTTCGCACTCTCGGCAGCAATCACACCGTCTGGCTCGCCCTTGCCAAACTTCGATGGATCCTTGCTCATCTTCTTGGTCTGGTCGTAGGCCACCAGGCCCGCGATCTGTCCGCCTGCACCCGGGATGACGCCAACGATGCTTCCGATCACGGTCCCGATCGTAAGCGCCTTGATCCGGCTAATGTTGTACAGAAACGATCTGAGGACACTGCGCGAACGTAGTTCGGCTAGTTCTACCTTGCCGTGCGACAAGCCCGATGAGGCCACCAGGCTCAACACCTGCGGAATGGCGAACAGTCCGATCAGCGCCGCGATCACATGTATACCGCCGGCAAGGTGTTCGCTGAATACGAAGCGCTCTTCGCCCAGCACCGGGTTATACCCGATCGTCGAAAGCCACAGGCCCACACCACCCGCGATCAGGCCTTTGAGGATCGAACCCCCACCCAGCGATGCGATGATGGTGATACCGAAGATGGAGATCCAGAACAACTCCGCCGGGCCAAATTTTAGGGCCAGCTCTGCAAGAGGCGGCGTGAAGAAGATCAGCAGCAGCACGCCGACAATCCCACCGACCAGAGAACTGATGAAACAATAGTGCAGGGCCTCAGTCGCCCTGCCCTGTTTGGACATAGGATGGCCGTCCATTATGGTGGCGATATTCGCCGGGGCACCGGGGATGTTCACCAGGATGCCGCTCACCGCACCACCAGCGACCGTGGACGTGTACACCGCACCCAGCATGATGAGTGATGAGGCGGGCTCCATCTGGAAAGTGAAGGGAATCAGCAAGGCCACGGCCATGGTCGGGCTCAGACCTGGCGTCGCCCCCAGCAACAAACCACCGATGGTGCCGAACACCAGGATCATCAGATTGATCGGCGTAAAGACCTCAGCAAAGTACTGGATAAATTCCACTGCGTTCTCCGCCCGTCGGCTTTCGTAAACTGCGTGAACGAAATTCGCGTTTACTTATATATGTCATATACATGACTTGTGTGTGCTGTTAGGTTTAGACAGTGATTTGACCAGTGTCAAGAAATAATTCGAATAAGTCAGCTACATGACCTATACTTTTGCACTGCACCATTCTAGCCAGGTGATTGTTTGGCCACGTTTTTCCATCTCACCCCTGGATGAAGAAAAATGAACACAGGAATGCCGGGTAACAGAGCCAACAAGCCGCTCTATCAGGTGGTTGAGGACCATATCCGTGAACTCATCGACACCGGGACCCTGATTCCGGGTGATCTGATCCCCTCGGAACCCCAGCTGGCCAAACAGCTCAACGTCAGTCCCGGCACCGCCAAAAAGGCCATCGACAATTTGGTCTGGCAGCAAAGGCTCTACCGGCACCAGGGCAAGGGCACCTACGTCTCGAATATCGACTTCAACAACAGCCTTTTTCGCTTCACCACCTACGGCGATGCCGCGGGACAGCCAACCCGCATCCACAAGCAAACCACCGCAAGACGGATCGAACGCGGCGAACCGGCATTGTGCGAAAAACTCGGTACCGACAGCGACACCCCGCTGTTGTACATCGAGCGCGTGGGTTACGTCGAAGAACAGGCCGTAATGGTCGAGTATTCACACTGGCGTGCGGACGTAGTGCCGGGCCTGGAGAACGAAGATATCCATATCCCCGATCTTCTCTATGCCCTGATCGTGGAAAAGTTCGGCGTCCCCGTTGTGCGTGCCGAAGAGACCCTCACGGCGGGCGCCGCCGATGAACAGACAGCAATGATTTTCGGCATTGATCCTGGCGCGCCCATACTGGTGCTCAATCGGGTGACCTACACCACCGATAACCGCATCATCGAGATCCGGGTCTCCAAGGGGCGCGCCGACAAGTTTAGCTACAAGACCGAGATCCGCTGAGGCAGAGATTGGCTTTCGCACGCGAACCTGCCGGTCGTTTCGCGACCGTGAAGGGCAGCTCATGGCTGTGGGTTCAACCGGTCGAATTGACGTGTGCAACCCTGATTCCTAAGGTAGCCAGGTTCGATCACGAAAGTTATAAATGGATCATGGCTGAATACACTGAAAAGCAATGTCCAAAATGCGGACAGCAATTGCGGTTCCCCAAAAATGTCGGTGGCGTAGTTATGGCTTGCCCCTCATGCGGGAATAAATTTTATTCCGATTTTAAATTTGGAGGGGCAGGGAGAAGCACGCAGCGGGGAATAATGGCGACTTTCTTCGAAATGCCCAGCAATATGATCAAACGAATTTTCCGCAGCTAATCGTTTGACTTTACCGCAGGCGCTCAAACGGTGCTGCTTGGGATTATCCTGATACTGACAGCTTTTTATTTTGTGATCGTCCAATTTTGGCCGGTTTTACCTATAGCAAGTTCGGCAGGGAACGTCCTGTTGTGTGGCTGGTTCTGGCCTATTGCGCCGCAACATTGAAGAGTCGGGGCAAGCTCATGCCTTGGTTCGCCGATCAAAGGGGCGCTATCGAAGCCGTCTCAAGTGCATGCAGCAGGTTGACGACAGATCAAATCAAGGTAAAGCTGGGCAAAGCGTCCTGAATCCGTGGATGGACTTTTTTATGTAGCGGATGCGACGCTGGACAAGTAGTCTGCGCTGCGCGACGGCGTGAGCACTCCGCTCGATCCGGAAGGTCGGGACGAAGAAGGTCGACGAAGTCTACGAGTTGGTCGGACGCTCACAGTTCGGGGACCATACCGGGCCTCGACCTCGTTTCTCGCGGCATGCGATGGAGTTGGAATGCGTAGCACGACGCGAAGCGATACCTGGTTATGGCCATGGAGATTCTATCCGCAATTGGACTGCGCGCCCCGCTCACCGATGTGAACGGCTATGTGGCCGCGATGCCGGCCGGTGGTCCGCTCGGATGCTGGAAGCTTGAGGCGACGGCCGGCTCGTGCGCTAACGGCGCCTCGAACGGGACGCACACGGGTGGCTATACGCTGTCTTGCTCCGGGAACCGACGATGAGGAAACACTGGGTGCGAGGTTTGTTACAAGTGCTCATCGTCGGCGTCCTGATCCTTCTGACCGTCGAGGTGGGCTTCCGTGGTTATCTTGCGCTGCGGATCGGCCCCAGCATCCTCCTCTACGGAACCAGTTTCGGTCGCACAGCTGATGGGTCCGCCGAGCACTCTCCCCTGCTGCGAAGCATCTACCATCGCCGGATGCGGGGTACCGGCGAGGAGTTTCACAATATCCGGCAGCACGAGCACCGCGCGGAGAACTACTCCAAGTATCACCCGAACCAGATCCGCTACACCTACGACGCCATCACCGGGGAGGTCTACCACGCCAGCATCAACGCTCGCGGTTTCCGGGGAAGCGACTTCACGGACCAGAAGCCGCCGGGAGTCGTGCGGGTGGTTGCGCTCGGAGCCTCGTCGACGTTTGGCTACCACAACCGGGACGATCTTACCTATCCCGCACAGCTCGAGCGAATGCTCGACGAGCGATGCCCGGAGCGCGACTTCGAAGTAATCAACCTCGGGATTCCCCACCTGCTCTCGGACGAGATCGTGGCGCTCTTCCTCGCCGAGGGGCTACCGCTCTCACCCGATGTGGTCACGTTCTATGAGGGGTTTAACGACAGTGGGAGTGGCCACACCAAGGCGCGCAAGCTCGTGGCGGAGCGCTCCGCGCTCAAAAGCTTTCACCGCTGGACTCGGGAGCGGTTCGTGGTTGTCGCATTCATCGACTCGTTGGTTAGCGAGCGCACCAAGCGCTTCTCGGGCCAGCAGTTCGAAACGCACACGGCGGGCAAGGCAGCGCACTTCGTGGAAAACCTCGGTCTGCTCGCAGACGCCGTGGAAGAGGCGGGCGCAAAACTCCTGGTAGCGCGCCAGCAGGCCCGCTCACTCCTGGTGCTGCGCGAAGAGCTTCCCGGCGTGCGCTTCCGCGACGAGATCGCCCTGGTGCGGGAGAAGCTCGACCGCGAGGGCTGGCTCTCGCGTGACGAGCGCAACTTCCTCGCCTACGAGTCGCTCCTGAATGCGCTCGAGCCATGGGCGTCGGAGCGCGGGGTTACGCTGGTCGACACCCTGGGCGCGCTCGACCCCCACCGCGAGGAGATTGTGAGTTGGGTGCATCTGAGTCACGAGGGCAACCGCATCATCGCCAATACGCTCGCCTCGGCGATCCTAGAGCTAGAGTGTCGGCCCTCTCCTACGACAGCGTCGCTGCCTGCTCACCCTTTGATAGTCCGCTGAATTCATTCGGAAACATCAGGACAACCCCTTGAGCCACCGTCCCAGGAAAAGGTTCGGCCAGTACCTCCTGCTTGGAGTCTGGGCCTTGACGTCTGCTTTTCACTGAACACCGGACAGGGTAGTAGGCTTGCGTGGAGGGCAGCTCTGTAGCTGGGAGTTGCCCTACCGTTGAAGACTGAGCAATTCGCTCAAGTTTTCGTCCACCGATACAAAGCCTTCCTAACGTGGAGCGAGCTGCTCGGCAGGAAACAACATTGAACAGACATTCGAAAACTCGGCGACCAGAAGGCCATATTGCCTGCAACTGATCGAGAATGGTCTGATCCGAGAAGAGCGGGGAAACAGGTCATGCATCGAGGATCGGAATAGATGTGATGTGGATTGGGATAAAATCGGCTAGAGTCGTGGAGAAGTACTCTCGTTAACCGCTTGCCAAAAGCTAGGTGATTTGCAGTCGAACCGAGGAGAGCGATGAAACCCATACTGCTAAAGATCATCAACCCAATTGTGCTGCTACTCGCGGTCAATCAGTTCGCGACCGGGTTCAATCCCAGATTGTACGGAAAGAGCACCTTCAGGCTCGCGCACAAGCAGATGGCTGTCGTCCTGTTGGTCGCCCTTGCCGCGCATCTGGGGCTGAACAATGCCTGGATTCGGCATACCTACTTCCGGAAAAAGCAAAAGCCCACGCGGTCCGCCGTGAAGAGCGGGAATCCACCCGCAACCGTCACAGGCGGAACCGACACTCGCGGATGAGAACTGGAGCCCCTGTACCTGATGCAGAGTCGGCACCCCTGCCCCACTCTCGGGCGACCTCCGACTGGTGATGCTCGGGTCTGACCCGCTCGG
>Ga0265306_10000267_pt1 | contig 23595 bp, 17 predicted proteins | sample Helome_3_FD_192493 | JGI IMG/M metagenome (GOLD analysis project Ga0265306, IMG submission 192493) | Marine sediment microbial communities from subtidal zone of North Sea - Hel_20160420 (Illumina Assembly) | ecosystem: Environmental > Aquatic > Marine > Subtidal zone > Sediment ... | reverse complement strand
GCGTTCCGGCGATGGCGTGCCATTTCACGACGTGGCGCAAGCCGCTGCACGCCAGGCCGATCGGGTCCAGGTCGAAGAACTGGCCGAGTGGCTGATCGAGGAGCGTCAGGACTTCGTGCTCATCGACGTGCGCCCGGCGAGTGATTTCGACAACGGCCAGATCGGCGACGCGCGCAATCTGCCGATCGCGGAGCTGGTGACGGATGCATCGATGGCCAGCCTGCCGACCGATCGCAAGATCGTGGTCTATTCGAACGGCTCGGAAAACGGCGCCAAGGCTGCGACGCTGCTGCGCATCGCGGGTTTCAATGCCCATGTCCTCTCAGGTGGTTACAACGCCTGGCATGCGCGAATCCTGAATCCGGACATCCCGGCCGAGGAACTCGACGGCGAGAGTCTGCAGGTCTCGGCTCAGCGTGCCTATGCGTGTTACTTCGTGGGCGATCGCGGCGAAGGCGCTGCGCGGCGCCCGCAGGCTGAATTCGTACCGCCGGTCTTCGACCAGAGCGAACTGGAAGACGACGAGCCCTTGCCGCCGGCTGCCGAGGAATCCTGCTGATCAGTCCTCGATCGCGTTGAGTATCTTCCTTATTTCGGCAGCATCGAACGACCGATTGCCCTGACCGTTCGGGCCATGGCTATCATGGAGGCTGGTCCACGCGTCGGCCGCCGTTCCGTCCGGTAGCAGTTCGTTCGCGGGCTCAAATTCGATGCCCGCACCCGTTATCCGCAGCTCGCCTTGCCCGAGTCCCAGCGCCGTACTCGAGCGGTGACAGGACTCGCAGGAACGCGACGGCCCCGTCGTGTGCGGTGACAGCGGTGCGAAACGGCGGACGAACTTTTGCTTGCCGAAGGTCGGGTGCGCGACCGTCATGATCATGCCGGGCACGAATACATCGACCTGGCCGTGCGCGTTCACGCCGAGCGGGGGCAGGTCGTTCCTCACGGCCCAGCGTTTGTCACTCCAGCGACCGGGCGTCATTCGTCGCTCCACGTGATCCCACTGTTCCCCGTCTTCGTCGTATTCCATGTGGCAGCCATAGCACTGCGGCGCCCACTGGCTGTGGCAGGCATTGCAGGTGAGTCTTGCGTGTGACTCGTCCTCGTGTTTGTCGTGACAGTCTGTGCAAGCGACGTCGACGGCATCGCGTTGGTGCATGGCCCCGGATGGGCTGCCCATAACGTCGTCCTTATCGTGGCAAGCAGTGCAGCGCATGCCGGCAAGGTAATGCACATCCGCCGGCAGCTTCTCAACAGGCCTGCCGTCGGCAAGGCGCGAGGTCGATTCGTCGACTTCGGCCAGTCCCGTGTAGCTCAGGGATATGCGCCCCGAGCGCGAGTGGCACCCGAAGCAACGACCGTCGGAAACATCGGCCGACAGGGCAGGGTGCTCGTTGGCAGGATACTCATTGATGTGGCACGCGGCGCAGCCGCCACCGCGATCGCGCGTAACGTCCAGCGTGTGTGAGGTCTTCGATTGACCAAGGTGACAGCTCGCGCATTGCTTGCGGAGCATCGAGTCGGCAACGCTGTGACCGAGCGATTGCAGGTTGACGGTGTCCGCCGGGCCTGTCGTGCCGTCGATGAGAACGCGGGTCGTGTGTACGATGCCTCGACCCGTGTGCATGAGGCTTTCCTTTACTGAAGCGACTTTGTCGGCGTGGCAACGCCCGCATGCGCGGTCAGCAGTTTCGAGATCGCCCGGAAACGCGATCAGACCCGTATGCGCCCCCTCCATGCTGCTGTTCTCGTTATCTCCGGCATGGCAGGCGACACAGTTGTCTGCCGCGAACCCGTGAGACTGGCTGAAGCCGGCTAAAGCGCCTGCATGACACGTAATGCACATATTTACCGTGGAATGCAGCTGAGCTTCACTGCCGTGGCAGGGCAGCCAGGCCAGCACGAGAAGGATCAGCAATACGAGCGAGTGAGTGTGCATAGGGCAGCTACTGTGTTCGAGCAGGCGGGCTGAGCCGGCCTAGCTCGCTTCGCGTTCGCTGGCTATCCAGGCCTCGATGTGAGCGCGCAACTGCGTGAGCGGTATCGTGCCGTTCTCGAGTATGCGGTCATGAAATTCGCGGATGTCAAAGGCGTCTCCCAATGCCTCTTCGGCCTGCCGCCGCAGCGCGACTATCTCGAGCCCGCCGGAATCATAGGCGGTCAGCTGCCCCGGCAGGATCGCGATGCGGTCCACCATTTCGTCGCCGCGCTCCTCTGCAAAGCGTCCCGATTCGACCATGTACTCGATCGCCTGCTCGCGCGTCCAGCCGAACAGGTGGATGCCCGGGTCGACGACCATGCCGCGGGCAGGCCATGCGCGCCGCCGGATCGGGCCCGACATGGTCTGGTAGAGGCCCATTTCTTCGGCCAATGCCTCCGAATATCGCGCCCAGCCTTCACCCGGGCCCGAGAACCAGACGATCTGTGTGACGGGGTGCAATCCCTCAACGGCCTGGCCGACCGCAACCTGCAGGTGGTGGCCGGGCCACGCTTCGTGGAATGCGACGGCCTCGGCATTGCCTCGGGACTGCTTTTCGGGTTCGTGCAGGGGAATACGATACTCGGCCGGGCGTTCGGCATTCCCGGGACGGTAGTGCGCGGATCGACCCGTGCCCTCTTCATGCGCGGCAAAGGGTACGATCTCGACAGCTTGCCCGGGCATGTTGCCAACCCACTTCGGCATCTCGGTCGCGGCCCGGCGTACCGTTTCGCGTGAAAACTCGAGTAGCTGCTCTTTGCTTTCGAAAAAGTCGGTCGGATCTGACTTGACCCTGTCCATGATTTGCGTGAAGTCTTCGACTTCGTAGGCGGCTTTGCCGAGCTCGACGACTTTGGCCTTGTTGGCGGCCACGGTTTCCTGTCCCAGTTCAAAGACTTCTCTGCCGGAGCGGTCGAGCGTCGTATAGCCTCGCAGCGATGCTTCATAACACTCCAACCCGCCCGGGTTTGCGGTTACGGAGAGTTCGACGCGGGCGCGTTGCACATAGGTGTCGGCGAGAAAGCGGCGATAGCGTTCGAGTGCCGGGTAAATCTGCTTGCTCACCAGGGCGTGTGTCGCGTTCGCGAACGATTCGTCGGAGTCTCTGGTCGCAGGCGAGTATAAGGGCGACTGCTCGATATCGAGCGCCAGCAGTCCGTCTACCTGGTCGATGACGCGGCGAACGACGGATCTGGGTGCTGAATATCCGGCATCCAGGCCGCTTTCCAGGTTCTCGATTTCCTGGTCGACATACGCAGCAAAACTCGACCAACGTGTGAGCGATTGTTGCCGTAGCTCGGGCGAGCCGACGGGCTGCAGTTGCGCGATCTGCGTCGCGCCCAGGTGCCATCCGCCCATCTGGCTCACGTTCCACAGGTCAGATCGGCACACGCGCTGCGCCACAGCGTCACTCAGTGTCTGCAACAAATACGCATGCGTAATCCACGTGGGCTTGCCGATCAGTACGCCGGCATCGACGGACCGCAGCCGCTCGAGCATTTCATCGACGACGGCTTCGTCGGCGAGCCGGGCCGCCGGGCTGTTGTCCGTTAGCCCGTCGTGGCGATCCAGTTCAATACCGGAAAAATAGGCAGTCTCGGGGTACCGGCTCAACGTGAAATCGAAATATTGATCAGCGACGCTATTAACGATCGAGTCGGCGTCCATCGGCGGGACATCGGCGACGGGCTGGTCTTCCGTACAGGCGGCAAGCCCGGCGATTAGTATTGCGACAGCGCAATAAGGAGTGATTCGTGTACCTGGCATCGATATCTCCGCGACAATACAGCCTGATTTTGGCACAAAAAAAAGGCGGGACCGCGAGGTCCCGCCTTCCTTATCTAAACCGCGAAAAGCCTAGACAGGTACGATGTTCTCCGCCTGGGGGCCTTTCTGGCCCTGCGTAACGGTGAACTCAACCTTCTGGCCCTCAGCGAGCGTCTTGAATCCGTCGCCCTGGATGTTGCTGAAATGCGCAAATACATCAGGTCCTGATTCCTGTTCGATGAAGCCGAAGCCCTTGGCTTCGTTAAACCATTTAACGGTTCCGGTGGTAGTAGACATAGTTTTTACCTAATTAAACAATAGAAATATGGCCCAAAAGGCCGGGTCGCGAGAAGAAATGTTGGTACTTATGAAAAACAGGACGAGTTACTACTTGGGAACTTCGTAATGGAATACACAAATATCAGCCGATCGTTCTAGCTGAGAGCAGTATAGGCCTCAAATATTACAAGTCAATGAAATTTGCCACATATTACAGAGACTTGAGTCGCGTATCTCCCGCCGCAGGCGTGTACTACAATGCCTGTCCGCATTTCCTTCGTGAGCGTATGCAATGACCAGCCGACGTACTTTTATCCAGGGCGCGGGTTCTGCCGTGTTTTCTTCCCTTATTCCGCAGTTGGCCCTGGCGGCGCAGCGCAAGTTGCCCAGGCGACGAATACCCGGAACTGACGACAGCCTGCCCGTCGTGGCGCTGGGCAACTCGAACGCGTTTCGTCAAGGCGACTTCGAAACGGCCAGGCAGTTGCTTGCTACTTTCTTTGACCACGGCGGTGGCTACATCGACTGCAGCGGGGACGGTGCATACCTCGTCGCCAGCCTCGCGAAGACCCTGGGCAAGAGCGACCAGGCGTTCCTCGGCAGCTATTTCTCGGGTGGCAATCCCGAGGAGTCGCATGCGTCCGCGAAGCGGCTCATAGCCACGACAGGCAGCGATTCCCTCGACCTGATGCATACCTACCCCGAGGACGGGGTTCCCAATTGGGACACGTTCAGGCGCTGGAAAGCCGAAGGGCTCACGCGCTACATCGGGCTGGCCCGCCACCAGCCGAAGTACTATGACGCGATGATGCAGGTCATGGAGACCGGTACGCTGGATTTCCTCCAGGTCAACCTGTCGCCACTCGAGACCGAAGCCGAAAAGCGCATACTGCCCATGGCTATCGACAAGGGTGTCGCCGTTACGACCAACCGGCCGTTTATTAACGGACGGTATTTCTCGATCGTGAAAGGCCAGTCCCTCCCGGCATGGGCCGTGGAATTCGACTGCACGAGCTGGGCGCAGTTCTCTATCAAGTATGTTCTGTCGCATCCGGCAGTAAATAGCGTGCTCACCGAGACGGCCAATCCGAAGCACGTGCTGGATAACCTGGGCGGCGGTTTCGGCCGGCTTCCCGACGAAAAGACCAGGAAGAAGATGCGTGAACTCGTGCAGAGTTTCGCATGACGAACGCGTGATGCGTCAGACGATGTCCGCGATGAGTTTGATTTCCATGAGCACGAACAGCGTCAGCAGCAGTGCCTGAAAAACGCCGGAGGGGACGCGTGGGGCGAGCCGAACACCAAGCTGCGTGAAGAGCAGCGTCGGGACGAGTGCGCCGAGGCCGAGTACCAGTCTTTCCGACGTGAAAAGCTCTCTCTCTGCGGCAGCGATGAGTTGTGCGGCCGAAAATGACAAGAACGCGGACGCGATAAGGAAGGCGTAAGCATCCGGTCGCAGGCCGCGGCCATGAAAAAACGGAGCGACGATATGCGAGGAGATTCCGGTCGCACCCTGAACCGTTCCTGCCGTCAACCCGATGACAGCGCTCGCCGCACCGCGCGCCCTGAACAGGAAGCGCAGCAGGTCGCCGAGAAAGTACTGGACGAGGTACAGCGCGAGCCAGGCGGCCAGCAATAGTTTCAGCCAGCGATCCTCTATCGCGACGAGCAGGAACGTGCCGCCGATGCCGCCGAAGAAACCCGCGATGAGGAATGGTACATGCTCGCGTAGCATGTTCCGGAAGCGCCGATGCGTAGTCACGAGCCAGAGATTCGAGCCGAAAATCGGGATGATCATCAGGACGACTGCCTCCTCGACGGACGTGAACGACGCAATCGCGGGGACGGCGACAAGCGGCAGGCCCAGCCCGGTGATGCCCTTGATCAACGATCCGAGCGCGATGGCTGGTAGCACGATCGCTATCAAGCCAATACTGACAGAACTCAAGTCCAACAACGTTCCCCCGCGAATGTCGGTGTTAGTATACGTGCACTGCGCGAGTCCCCACGAGGAGCTTTCATGGACGTGACCAATACTCACTCGATCGTTATCAGCAATACCGAGAGCATTCCCGGCCGCAAGGTCGTCGAGTTCTACGGCGTTGTGACCGGCAACACCGTGCGCGCGAAGCACGTCGGTCGTGACATCATGGCCGGTCTCAAGAATATCGTTGGCGGCGAACTCAAGGGATATACCGAGCTGTTGCAGGACTCCCGCAACGAGGCAACGGAGCGCATGATCGAGCAGGCCAGGTCCATGGGTGCCAACGCCGTCGTGAATGTGCGTTTCGCAACCAGCTCGATCTCACAAGGTGCGGCCGAGTTGTTTGCCTATGGCACGGCCGTGCGAGTCGCCTGATATGGAAGACACGGTCAGCAAGCTGAACCTGTTCTTCAACTACGGCATGCCGTTGTTGTTGCTGCTGTTTGCCTATTTCATTGGCAGCATGATTGAAAGAAGGCATTTCCGGAAGATACGCGAACGCGAGGATGCGTTGCACGGCTTTCCTGTCGTCTCTTTCGACACGATGCCCGAGCAATGGCGGGTCTCGTCATCGGGCATGGTGACGGGCAGCATCGTGATCTCGCTCGACTATTTCAAACGCGTCATCGCAGGGCTGCGCGGCCTGGTCGGCGGCCGGATCAAGACCTACGAGCCGCTGCTCGAACGCGCCCGGCGTGAAGCGCTGCTGCGTATGACGGAGTCTGCGCGGGAACAGGGGTTCAATGGCGTCTTTAACGTGCGGCTCGAGACATCACGGCTCGCAAATTCGCGGGGCGATGGCAAAGGTACGGCCGGCGTGGAAATGCTGGCTTTTGGCACCGCCGTCAAGCTCTCGAGCCGTATCGGGTAAGCGCGACTTGAGGTTTATTGCGAAGAAACCCAGGGAAGGAATAAACGTCAGCGATGTGCATCCTCTGGTCGAGGCAGGCACGCTCATTGCGGGCCTTACGGCGATCTTCGTCGCCATCGTGCTGCTACTGATTTTCCTGATCGAGATCGCCCTTTACTTCGTGTCCGCCGAAACCGAGGCGAAGCTGTTCGCGGACTGGCTGCCCGAGGACCTCGTCACGGTTGCACCGTCGGACGACCGGCTGTACGAGACACAGATGCTCGTCAATCGTCTTGCCAGGCATTGGTCGGATGCGCCGTACGAATTTCGCGTCGAAGTCGGTGCTTCTGACAGCGTGAACGCGATGGCGCTGCCCGGTGGATTGATCGTCGTGACCCAGGGCTTGCTCGACGAAGTCGAATCCGAGAATGAACTCGCGTTCGTGCTTGGCCACGAATTAGGGCATTTCAGGAACCGCGATCACCTGCGGGCCCTGGGGCGCGGGATCGTGCTTTCCCTGTTCTTTGCTGCCGTCACGGGGAACGATGTATCGGGGATCGGCATCAACGTCGCCGACATCACGCTGCGCGGCTTCAGCCGGGCACAGGAGTCCGACGCCGACGCATTCGGTCTCGCGATTTCCTACGCCGAGTATGGCCACGTCAACAAGGCATGGCGGCTCTTTGAGCGGTGGAGCGAAGATGAAGAGCGTGGCTACGGCGTCGTGTCCTACCTGGCGACGCACCCGGATGCAGGCGATCGCGTCGTGGAACTCGAGCAGCTTGCAGCGGTACAGCGATGGCCTCTCGACGGCCAGGTGTCGCCCCTGAAATGGTGAAAAAAAGCCCCGCCACCATGCGGCGGCGGGGCAGAGCCAGTCGATAAGACATGCGGGGGATAGGTGGCCTTATCGTTCTCTCATGGCTCGAGGAGATAGACGCCAATCTTGTATGCGGTGAAGACGTTGGCGTCCACATCGTACAGGCCGCGGGCGTGCATGGAGCGCGCGCGTTCGCCACTGATCAGGCTCGTGCCCAGGTCATCGGCGAAGTCGGCGAACTCAGCATACATGCGCACACTGTCGCCAGACTTGATGTAGAACGCGAGTCTGTCGCTTTCGCGCGGCACGATGGCCGTGTCTGAATCAAGTGCCGTAAGGTCGATCAATACCGGGCCCTGCTTGATGTAGTGGCGCTCGTCGATATCTTCGTTCTGGTTGTCCAGAACGAGACCATCCGGGCCGATGCTCGTGAAGGGCATCGCGGTTCCTTCTGAGCCCCAACCGACCCCCAGTGCGCTGCGTACATCGGTGTAGTCGATGATCGTGCGGCCCGTGAAATCGGGAGGTGCCATTCCAAACGCCGCCGGGAAGCCGCGAGCGACAATCGGTTTGCCTGTAGAGAAGTCGGCAAGAGTCAGGTCACCCGTCGCAACCTCGTAATTGTCGGGATTCGCGTCGAGCTCTTCTGACATGCCAGTACCGGCGAAGTCGAAGATCTGCACGCGACGGCGGTCGATCGCGTGCAATGTGATGTCCGTCTGGCCGGTCATGACCGTATTGACGATGCCGGACAGGTGCGTGACGTGCATACGAACGATGCCCTCGGTTGCGTCAAACAGGATCTGCGGTGCCAGGGCGTCCGTCGTCGGCATCGGCTGGTTGCCGCGGATTGTAACTCGCTGGCCAATCGAGATTGCGTCGATCGTCAGGTCGGACAAGCGATCGCCGTCCTTGAACACCCTGGTATTCGGGCCGACTTCGACGACTACGTCGTCGTGGAAATGGGCGCGGCGATCCGATGGCACGATGGTCGCTCCCCGGATGGTCAGGAAATTGCCGTCACGCTTGATTACGTTGCCGACAACGGCGTCCCTGTCGATGCCTGGAACGCTGGAACCCGCCAGGACGAGTTCTGCTGTAAATTCGCGCGCGGCCACGTTCAGCGTGCCCTTGGCCACGGTGGGCGTTCCGGGTCCCGCCGCTGCGAGCGCACGCAGGCCCTCGATGCCGGCGTACATGAGTTCGTCTACCTCGAATTCGGTCTCGTCCGTGACATGAACGGTCGCCCTGCCGAAGTTGCCGTCGCGCTCATGGAACGGGCGCAGTGCAACCGTGTAGGTCATCGCGTCCTCGCTGACCTCGACGAGCGGCCCACGGACACGTATCGTTTTCTCGTCGACAGGGGCAACCTCCGCCACGATGAACTGCTCGGAGGCGGCCGTTGCCGTTCTGGGTTCGAGGTCGACCTCGTGTGACGCAGCGAGGTCAAAGTCGAGCTGCAGGAGGGCCGGGCGGCCCTTGGTCACGACGAGTCGATCCTGGTCGGGCAGCACGATCTTGAGTTCCGTCTCGATGAGTTCGACGCCTTGCGTGTCGGTGACGATAGCTTCCCTGGAATCTCCATTGTCTTCGACGAAGACTTCCGCATCGCTGTAGTCGAGTCTGATCGTGCCGGACACATAGTTTGCCGGCGGAATCGTGGCGACCGTAACGAGCTCGGTAAGGTCGATGTAATCGGTGAAGTTGATCCGTGACCGTCGAGGCATGGTCTCCACAATGCGGCCATTCGCTGTCTCGAGCGTGAGTGACAGCACATCAACCGTGTAGTTCAGGAAGTCTCCATCAGCATCGGTTAGTGCGATCATCACGGTGCCGCACTCGGCACTTGTGCTTGCGTCGGCCGGGTCGCATTCGGCCGTTTCGACCGGTGTCGCCGTCGTGCTACTGCCGCCGCCACAGGCGGTGAGGATAACGGCGGCGAACAATATCGTCATCCAGCGGGTAAGTCTTTTTGCGCCTGCGTCTCGATGCAGGGCCTGTGTCGCGAAATTCATGGGGGTCTCCTTGTGTTCGTACTCCGTTACCTGGCTCTATAACGGCGCGTGCGAAGATCGGTTGACCCAAGTGCCTGCTGACGTTTATGTAAAATGCTGGAAAACGCCCATAAAGCGCAAAAATACAGGAACTTATCTTGTATTCCTTCGGCATCGTGTCAGAATGTTCTCCCGTAATGCCGAATCCGTCCGACACCACGACAGCAACGGGTATCCAACACCGCAGACCACGTGCCGGGGAAAGAACCCGGGGCGCTGTAGATGCCCTGCAGACCAAGATTGCCGTCGGTCTGCAAAACCTCGACGCAGAGCACTACCTCGAACAGCTGCAAAGTAATATCGACGAGCTGCCCGAGGCGACGGGCGCCGACGTCGCGTTTGTGGCACTGATCAGCGAAGAAGGTACCTCGATCGAATCGGTACTCGCGTCCAGCGCGGGCTTCGTGCAGTGCAATCCCTGCGTCCTCGCCGACGAGACGCTGGATGACTGGTCATGGCTCAAAAAGCGACTCGGACACCTGCGTGTCATCGAAGTCGCGGACACACTGGGCGGGCCGAGAGCAGCACGTGCCGAGCTCGAGCGATTCAACGAGCTGCATATCGGCGCAGCCTTGATTACTGGCTTCTCGGTTCACGAAGAGATCGCCGGGTTCCTGGCGCTGGCCAATGAGCACCCGGTCGAAGGATGGGACGCTAACCTGCACCTTCTGATGAAGCTGTTCGGTTCGTCGTTGGCCGTCGGGCTCGAACGTGTCAACGATCGGATAACGCTCGGCGAACTGCAGGAACGTAATTCGCTCGTCGCGATGACCGCCAATGATGGCATTTGGGATTTTGACGGCGAGACCAAGCGCATCAAATTGTCACGTCGCTGGAAGACCATGCTTGGCTACGATCCCGAGGATGAGGACGTCAAGCTCGACTGGTACCACCTCGTGCACCCTGACGATATGGCGCGCGTGCAGATGAGCATGCGGCGGCACCTCGAGGACGAGTCACCGTTCTTCGAGTCGGTGCATCGCATGAAACACCAGAGCGGCGACTGGCGCTGGATGAAGAGCCGGGCCAAGGCAGTCGTCGACAAGAATGGCCGGCTGCTGCGTCTGCTTGGCGTCGAAGTCGACATCACCGAACGCAAGCTGTACGAGGACGCACTTTTTCGTGAAAAGGAGAGCGCCCAGATAACGCTGCAATCCATCGGTGACGGCGTGATCACGACTGATGCGAAAAACCACGTCGAGTACGTCAATCCTGTGGCAGAGGAACTCACTGGCTGGAAGGTCGACGATGCCAGTGGGCGTCCGATCGATGAAATCTTCCGGGGCTTTCACGAGGAAACCTGCGAGCCTCTCGAGAATCCGCTGGCAGTTTCTATTCGCCGGGACCGGGCGATAAAGTCGGTGCGGCCGACGCTGCTGATCCGACGTGATGGCAATGAGCTTTACATTGAGAGCACGGCCTCCCCGATTCGCGACGGCAAGGGCAACGTGACCGGCGGTGTGCTGGTCTTTCATGACGTCAGCGAATCGCGTGATCTCAACCGGCGCCTCAGTTACCACGCGAGTCACGACATCCTTACCGGCCTCGTGAACCGGCGCGAGTTCGAGAATCGCGTAGAGCGGGCGTTGAAGAGCGCAAAGGCGAGAGAGACTTCGTACGCGCTGCTTTACCTCGATCTCGACCAGTTCAAGATCGTCAATGATTCCTGCGGACACAGTGCCGGCGACGCACTGCTCGGACAACTCGGCGCACTGCTGAAGTCCAAGATCCGCTGGCGCGATACGCTCGCGCGTCTGGGCGGCGACGAATTCGGCGTCTTGCTCGAGAGCTGCAGCCTGGACGAAGCCATGAACACGGCAGAGACACTGCGCATGGCGATCAGCGAGTACAAGTTCGTGTGGGAGGAGCGCAGCTTCCGCCTCGGTGTCAGCATCGGCGTAGTGCCGATCACTGCAGACAACGAGGATGTCGCGGCTCTGCTGACGGCAGCGGACAGCGCTTGCGCGGCCGCCAAGGAAGCGGGTCGGAATCGAATCCACAGCTTCCAGGAAAACGATATCGATCTCATGCGCCGCCGCCGCGAGATGCAGTGGGCCGCGCGCATCAACAATGCGCTCGAGGAGAACCGCTTCGAACTGTTCCGCCAGACCATCCAGCCGCTGCAGGTCGAGGAAAAGGGTGCGCACTACGAGATCTTGTTGCGCATGCGCGATGAGAGCGGCGGCATCATCTCTCCCGGTCTGTTCATCGAAGCCGCCGAGCGCTACGGCATTACCCCGAGTATCGATCGCTGGGTTATCCGCAGCGCATTCCGCTGGCTTGTCTCGGAGGCCGATGAGCGAGAGCGCCTCTCGCTGTGTTCGATCAATCTCTCGGGGCAGAGCCTCGGCGACGAGAAGTTCCTGCCGTTCGTCGTCGACCAGTTCCAGATGAGCGGCATCGACGCCACCAAGATCTGTTTCGAGATCACCGAAACGGCCGCGATCGCGAGCTATTCCCAGGCGAATCGGTTCATCAACGCGCTGAAGGAACTAGGCTGCAAATTCGCACTCGATGATTTTGGCACCGGACTTTCTTCATTCGGCTACCTCAAGCATTTCCCGGTCGATTTTCTCAAGATCGACGGCAGCTTCGTCAAGGAAATCCTGCACGACCCGATCGACAGGGAGATGGTGCGCTCTATCAACGAAATTGGCCACTTGACGGGCAAACAGACCATCGCAGAGTTCGCCGAAAACGAGGAAATCATCACGATGCTCCGGGGTATGGGCATCGACTATGCGCAGGGCTATGGCGTATCGGAGCCCAAGCGCGTTACGAGGGCCGTAGCCTGAATCTTCTCTTCGGATGATCGGGGGCCGCGTGAAGGAATTCACCACCGCGCTGATTCACTCGGTATAAACTTCGCATCATGTCAAAGATTCGCGGCAGCAATCTCAACACGTTCCTGCAGTGGCACTGGCTTGCGCCGTTACTGCTGCTTGTCACGGCCGCCACGGCCCTGGCAGACGACCATACCGGGCTACTGAACCAGGAAGAACGCGACTGGCTGCAGTCCTTGAAGGAGCCGATCATCGTCGGTACCGAGAGGAACTATCGACCTTATGCGTATCTCGATGAAGAGGGTGACTTCGCGGGAGTAGCAGCCGATTACCTGCGCCTGCTCGAGGAGAAGCTCGGGCTGAGCTTTGTCGTACATGAATACGAGACGTTCGCCGATATGCTCGACGCGGCCCGAAAAAGGCACATCGACATCGTGCCGTTCGTAATCGCAACCGAAGAGCGAAGTGGCTACCTGGCATTTACGCAACCCGTATTCGAGGCCCGTGACCGTATTCTCGTCAGGAGCGAAACAACCGGTGCGCTTGGGATTGCCGACCTTGAGGGGATGCGAGTCGGTGTAATCGATGGCTACGTCGCGCAGTCGCAGATCGAGGAGGAATATCCCGATATCTTGCTTTTTCCGATGCCAAACGAACCAGCGGCGTTGCGTGAATTGTCGCTGGGAATGCTGGATGCGCTGATCGTCGATATCGGTGTCGCGTCTTACTACATTCAACAGGACGGTATCTCGAACCTTCGCGTCGCGGGAGAATTCGGCGAAGTTGGCCTGCAGACTTTCGGCACGCGCAGCGACTGGCCGGCACTTAACACCATTCTCGGGAAGGGCCTGGCAAGTATCTCGACGGCAGAGAGAGAGGAGATACGACGCCACTGGATCAGCATCAGTGGCGTCGATCCCCGTGAGCTGGATCGCCTCTGGAAACAGCTGGCGATGATCGTCGGCACGATCGCCCTGGCGATCGTGGGCATACTTTTCTGGAATCTTTCGCTCAGAAGAGTGGTCGCAAGGCGCACCGTCGAATTGGAGCGCGAGCTCGCGGAGCGGCGGCGCGTCGAGGTAGTGAAGGGGCGTCTCGCGGTCGCGGTGGAGCAATCGGCCGAATACGTGCTCATCATCGATACGTCCGGGAATATCGAATATGCAAACGTCGCCTTTCTCGAGGCCAATGGCGTAGCGAGTCTCCACGGTCGTCGTCTGTATTCTATGACCGTGGGAGACGCTCGCGGAACGCTGATCAGTGCCCTCAGGGAAATCCGAGACGCAGGCGTCTGGAGAGGGAGGGTCGACCTGGAGCGATCACGGGATGGGTCGATGAAGGTGTCCATGACGATTGCTCCAATACACAATGAAGACGGCGAGATTGATGGATTCGTCGTGACTGCGCGGGACATCACGAACGAAGAGCAACTGGAATCGCGACTGCGTCAAAGGGAAAAACTCTCGGCGCTGGGCACGCTGGCCAACGGTATTGCGCACGACTTCAACAACCTCCTGGTTCCGATACTCGGCTACACGGATCTCATACGCATGGAAAGTGAAGAGAAGGTCGACTCATACCTCGACGCCATTACCGAGGCGAGTGAGCGTGCACGAAACCTGGTGCAGCGCATACTGATCTTCGGCCGCGGTGGTACCGGAGTGAAAGTGGCGACCGACCTGCGCTTCGAAGTCGAGGACGCGATTTCCTTTGTACGGAGCCTGCTTTCCGATGACATCGAGGTCGAGGCCCAACTGAAGAAATGCGGCACCGTCATGGCCGATCGCACGCAGATTCAGCAGATACTGTTGAATCTGTGTACCAATGCCAGCGACTCTATGACTGAGGATGGGGGCGTTCTAACCATCAGGGTCGGCAAGTACGTCTGTGAAGACGGCGGCGAGTCCTCACTGGCAGACCTGGTGCCCGGCGAGTACGCGTTGCTGACGGTCAGTGACACTGGCGCAGGCATGGACGCAGAGAAATGCGCGAAGGTATTCGACCCCTATTACACGGATAAGCGTCGCGGCAAAGGCACTGGCCTGGGACTCGCGATAGTGCATGGAATCGTCAGGGGGCACGGCGGCGCTATCCGTGTTGCAAGCGAGCCGGGCAAGGGTACAGACGTCCGGATCTATTTCCCCACGGTTGCCGCGGAACCTGCTCGAATCGAAGCGGAGTCCGGCCTGACGATTCCGCGTGGAAGCGGTGAGCGCATCATGGTCATCGACGACGACAAGCTGGTTCTTAGCACGGTCGCAGTCATGGTGAAGGGGCTTGGTTACGAAGTGTCCGAGTGGACTGACCCGGTCGACGCGCTCGATGCGCTGAAGGACGGGTCCGGCAAATTCGATGCCATACTGACTGACCTGACCATGGAACGCTTATCCGGAATCGAATTCGCCAGGCACGCACTCGAGGCAGCGCCGGATCTGCCTGTCGCCATAATGACGGGTAACGTAGGCGCCCTGGACGGATACGCCATACGATGCATCGAAAAGCCCATCCCGCTGGCCGAACTCGCAAATTGCCTGCGCGATATTCTCGAATAGCGGTCAATCGATGCGGAAAAGCATAGAGAAGTCGATTGCTTCGACGTTCTTGGTCAGCGCGCCTGTAGATATGTAGTCGACGCCAGTCTCCGCTATTGCCCGGACCGTTTCGAGCGTGACGTTCCCGGACGCTTCGAGTTCGGCCGCCACGTATCCGTAGCTGCGGTTGGTCTCGACGGCTCTCTCGAGTTCCGGAATCGAGAAGTTGTCGAGCAGTATGCGCTGTGCCCCGGCATCGAGGGCTTCGAGCAATTCCTCGTGGCCCTCGACCTCGATTTCGATGAGTACGTCGGCGTCAAGATCCCGGGCGCTCTGCAGGCTGGCCGACAGGCTGCCCGCGCTCTTTATGTGGTTTTCCTTGATAAGGATCGCATCGAACAGCCCGATCCGGTGATTGTGTGCGCCACCGCAACTGACCGCGTACTTCTGGGCGAGACGAAGGCCGGGGAGGGTCTTGCGAGTGTCGAGAATCCTTGCACCCGTACCTGCGACGGCCGCGACGTAGCGAGCCGCAAGCGTTGCAGCGGAGGAGAGCGTCTGCAGGAAATTGAGCGCGGTACGCTCCCCGGTCAGCAGCGCTCGCGCAGGCCCGACCAGTTTGCAGATGACGTCATCCCTCTCTGCAGTCTCGCCATCGCCGACATACCAATCGATCAGTACGCTTGACTCGAGTTGCGCGAATACCTCGTCGACCCAGTGCTGGCCCGCCAGTATCAGCGACTCCCGGGCGATGATTGTTGCGCCGACGACGGCATCCTCGTCGACGAGCGATGCCGTCAGGTCGCCGTCGCCGACGTCCTCGGCGAGCGCAGCGGCGACGGTCGGGCCGATAGATTGCTTGGTGGTTTCCGAGAGCTTCATTTCGATACGACAGAGCCCGACCGCAGGGCCGGGCTCCGGAACTAACAGCTAGCGAGAGCTTACATGAACCATCCGTGCCCGGCCCCGACCATACTCATGACCATCGGTATGGACATCAATGTATTCGAGCGCGATGCGAGGAACGCCGTATTCTTGGCCTTCGCCACTTCATCGGCACTCGCTTCGACCATGCCGAGGACCTTTTTCTGGTTGGGCCAGATCAGGATCCAGACATTAAAAAGCATGAACGTCCCGAGCCAGGCGCCGACGCCGATAGTCATCGCGTACTGGTTAACCGGGTCCGTGTTCAGACCGAGCAGGAAAGCATTAAGCAGCTGGCCCTTGTGGAGCAGGAACGCGGCACCCGTAAGCCAGGTCGCCAGCGCACCCCAGCGAAACCAGGCCAGCGCGCGCGGCGCTACGTACTTGGAGATACCGGCGCCGCCGGGTCCGCCCTCGTCGCTTGCCGCCTCGCCGAGTGCCGGGACCTGCACGAAGTTGAAATAGTAGAGCAGGCCGATCCAGGTGATGCCGGACAGGACGTGCAGCCAGATCGTAATGGATTGGGCACTGATGCCCGCGACCATGTGGTTGCCTTTAGTGGCAAATACGATAATAACGGCGAGGACGACGCCACCGATAATTGTGCCGCCAATGCTCTTCAAGGGATTCATCGTAGGTTTCTCCGAGAATTTTATTGTGGATATTTGTCGGGAATGATTACGCTGGTGCGTTGTCAGTATTATAGTGACTGCGGTGCGGAAATGAGAGTCTTTCGCGACAAATTGCGCCGCTCGCCGTCTGATCGAGATTGAAGATAGAAACCAGGCGAATTAAGCTCCCCGAGGGTTGAAAACCCCGGAATCGGCATGATTTCTTGCCACCAAGCAACCAATTACAGGTACCAGCCGTGGATGTAACCGCCAGAATCGAAGAGCAGCTCAGCTCAAATGACGTTCTCTTGTATATGAAGGGCACGCCGGACTTCCCGCAATGCGGCTTCTCGGGGCAGACTGTCGCGGCTCTGAACGCTATTGGCAAGAAGTATGCTTACGTCAATATCTTCGAGGATCCGGAAGTCCGGGAGGGCCTGAAAGAGTACTCGAACTGGCCGACTTTCCCGCAGCTCTATGTCAAAGGCGAATTGATCGGCGGTTGCGACATCGTGATCGAGATGTACCAGTCGGGCGAGCTCAAGGAATTGCTCGAAGCCGCCTAAGGCTGCGGTGGCGCATTGCGCCAGCTGTGTTCGAATATGTCCCGATAGCGATTGACCGCTTCGCAAAACAGATCGGCCGTGATTTCTGCGTCGTAGGACGCCGAGTGGGCCTGTGACTCGTCCCAGTCCATCCCGGCCGCGATCGCAGCACGCGCGAGTACCGTTTGGCCGAATGCCACGCCGCACAGCGTCGCGGTATCGAAACAACTGAATGGATGGAAAGGGTTCCGCTTGATCGAGGAGCGATCCACGGCCTCGTTCAGGAAACCGAGATCGAAGTGCGCATTATGACCCACGAGGACGGCCCTGCTGCAGCGATTCTCCCGAACGGCGCGGCGTACCTCGCGAAACGTGCGCTGCAGCGCGTCCCGCTCGTCGATCGCCGGGCGCAACGGATGATGGGGGTCGATGCCATTCACGGCAAGGGACGCCGGCTCGAGGTTCGCACCCTCGAAGGGCACGATGTGGTAGCGAATCGTCTCGTCTCGCTCGAGTAGTCCCTCCGAATTCAGCCTCAGCGTAACCGCGGCAATCTCCAGCAGCGCATCGGTCTTCGAATTGAAGCCGCCGGTCTCTACGTCCACCACGACGGGAAGGAAACCGCGAAAGCGGTCCGACATTCGAATTTCGTCACTCACCTAGTCGTTTGCCTTGAACAGGCCCTCGTCGAGAATGACGCCCATGGTATAGCGAACACCGAATCCCGTGAACTTCGAGCCGATGTGACCGAGTCCGTCATCCTTGTCGCCGGCGCTGAGGTCCATATGAACCCAGGGCGTGTCGTTCTCGAGAAATTCGGCGAGGAAGCTGGCTGCGAGAATATGATCGCCTTCCCCCTTCGTGGAGCATTGCAGGAAGTCGGCGGTTTCGCTCCTGAGATCCTCGAGGAATTCCTTGCCGATCGGAAACGGCCAGACGCGCTCGCCCGTAGTGCGGCCCGCGCGCTTGAGCCTCGGATGCAGGTCTGAGCGATTCGTGAAGACACCCGAATAGCGGGTCGTCAGCGCGCGAATGCAGGCACCCGTCAACGTCGCGTAGTCGATGATGAGCCCCGGCTTCTCGCGGCTGGCGAATACCAGCGTATCGGCCAACGCCATGCGGCCCTCGGCGTCCGTATGTACGGTCTGGATGGTCTTGCCATTGGCAGCCGTGACCACATCCTGGCTCTTGTAGGCACGCGGCCCCGTGCGGTTTTCGGTAATTGCCAGCCAGCAATCGACGGCAATGGGCAATTGCAGGCTCGAGATCGCGAGGAACGCGCCGAGCGCGACGGCGCTGCCCTGCATGTCGCCATGCATGTCGAGCATGGATTCGAAAGGTTTCAGGTTGGTCCCGCCCGTGTCGAAGATAATGCCCTTGCCGACGAGGCTGAGGTCGACCCGGGCGTTCCTGGCCTCCGGGCGATAGCGCAGCCGCAGAATTCCGGCGCTGTCATCTTCGTTGCCCTGCGCGACCGCCAGGAACGCCCCGGCCCCGAGCTTCTCCAGGTCTTTGGTGTCAAATCGCTTGTAGTCCCAGCCATGCTGCTTCGCCAGGTCATGAACGAGCCTGGTGTAGTTGACGGCATCGAGCATGTTCGGCGGTTGCACCGCCAACCAGCGCGCAAGGTTATTACCCCTTGCTTCGGCCTCGGTACGGCTCGTGTCGAGCTTCTCCGCGAGCCCGAGCAGTCTTATGCTGTTGAAAGGCGCCGGATCCGCCTTGGTCTTGTAAGAGGGGAGTCGGAACCCGGCGGCGAGCGCCGCGGCCAGCACGTGGTTGACGATGCGGCCCTGGTCCTCTGCGTCGAAACCGATCGCGCAGATACCAAGACTGCCTGGCTTCTGTCCGCTGGCTGCTGCCACCAGCTTGCGTCCGAGAGTGAGCTGATCAAAAGCGCTGTCGCCGGGCGCACACCTGCCGGCTACGACGAGGGTCTGCTTCTTGTTGCTCAATCGTGCCGTCAGAGCCGGCGTAGCGTCCGCGGGGTGCTTCCGCAGCAGCGCCTGCAGCCTGGCGCCTTGTGGGACCTTGCGAAAATCGGCAGCCGTGGGCCGCGGAGGTAGTAACAAAAGCAACTGATCCACGGTGTCCAGCGCCTTCGCGTCAATGCGTCCGGTCTTCTGGAAAATACGAATGTCATGCAGGTCGGGTGCGATACCAGTCATACCTTCTAATTCTCCGCCGTAAGCTTGACGCTCAAGGCTCAAAGCCTGAATATGTCGGCCGCAATATAAATTCGCACGGTCCGGTGCATTGAAGCGGTGATCCTAGCAGGACGCTTCACGTAATTCACGCGACAGGCCGGGAGATGTCCTGGCATGCGCCCAGTGGATAAAATATGAGTAGTTTCAATCCTTTCGATGATATTGATCCAATCGAGACCCGGGAATGGCTGGAGTCGATTGACTCCGTGCTCGGTGCCCACGGTCCGGAGCGGGCGCATTTCCTGCTGAACCGGATGATCGACCACGCCAGGCGGTCGGGCGCCTACCTGCCGTACAGTCCCAACACCGCGTATCTCAATACGATTTCGAAGGCGCGCCAGCCCGAATACCCGGGTGACCGCTCAATGGAGCGCCGCATCGAGGCCTATATTCGCTGGAACGCGATGGCCATGGTCGTGCAGGCCAACCGCAAGAGCACCGAATATGGCGGTCATATCTCGAGCTACGCTTCCTGTGCGACGCTGTACGAGGTCGGTTTCAATCACTTCTGGCGAGCCGCGAGCGACAAGCACGGCGGCGACCTGGTGTTCATGCAGGGGCACTCGGCACCTGGCATGTATGCGCGCGCCTACCTCGAAGGACGACTTGGCGAGGAGCAACTGAGCCGATTCCGCCAGGAAGTCGGCGGCGGTGGCCTGTCGTCGTACCCGCATCCCTGGCTGATGCCGGACTTCTGGCAATTCCCGACCGTGTCCATGGGCCTCGGGCCCATGATGGCTATCTACCAGGCTCGCTTCATGCGCTACATGGAGCACCGCGGCATGATCGAGCCCAGCGACCGCAAGGTCTGGTGTTTCCTCGGCGATGGCGAGATGGACGAGCCCGAGTCGATGGGTGCGATCACGATGCCGGTTCGGGAGCGACTCGACAACCTTGTCTTCGTCGTCAACTGTAACCTGCAGCGACTCGACGGGCCCGTACGCGGCAATGGCAAGATCATCCAGGAACTCGAAGCCGCGTTCGGCGGTGCCGGGTGGAACGTTGTCAAAGTCGTCTGGGGTTCCCGCTGGGATCCGCTGCTGGCGAAGGATCAATCGGGCAAGCTGCGCCAGGTCATGGAAGAAACCGTCGACGGTGAATACCAGAAAATCAAGTCGATGGACGGCAAGTACGTGCGCGACACATTCTTCGCCAAGTATCCCGAGACGGCCGAAATGGTCGCAAACATGTCGGACGACGAGATCTGGCGGCTGAATCGTGGTGGCCATGATCCCCTCAAGGTACATGCGGCCTATGACGCGGCAGCGAATCACCAGGGCGGTCCGACGATCATTCTCGCGAAGACGGTCAAGGGATTCGGCCTGGGGACCGCCGGCGAGGGCCAGAATACGGCCCATCAGCAAAAGAAACTCGATATCGAGGAACTCAAGCAATACCGCGATCGCTTCAATATCCCGGTGTCGGACAAGGACATCGACGACGTCCCCTACTGTAAACCTGCCGCCGATAGCGCGGAACTCGAGTACCTGCTCGAGCGCCGCCAGGCAATGGGCGGATTCCTGCCGAAACGCCGTGCACGCTCGAAGTCGCTGCCAGTGCCGTCGCTCGAGGCCTTCCGTACGCAGGTCGAAGGCACCGGGGAACGCGAGGCTTCGACGACGATGGCATTCGTGCGAATGTTGACCGCGCTGATGCGGGACAAGCAGATCGGCAAGCACATCGTACCGATCGTGCCGGACGAAGCGCGTACCTTCGGCATGGAAGGGCTGTTCCGCCAGGTCGGAATCTACGCGTCCCAGGGGCAGCTCTACGAGCCCCAGGATTCCGACGAACTCATGTATTACCGCGAGGACAAGGAAGGCCAGATTCTCGAGGAAGGAATCAACGAGGGCGGGGCCTTCTGCTCATGGTTGTCTGCCGGTACGTCGTATTCGAATCATGACGTCCCGATGGTGCCGTTCTACATTTACTACTCGATGTTCGGCTTCCAGCGGATCGGCGACTTCATCTGGGCGGGTGGCGACCTGCAGTCGAGAGGATTCCTGATCGGCGGTACGGCGGGGCGCACCACGCTCGCGGGTGAGGGCCTGCAGCATCAGGATGGTCACAGCCTCGTGAACGCGTCGACCGTGCCGAACTGTATTTCCTATGATCCGACCTACGCCTACGAACTGGCCGTTATCATTCAGGACGGGCTGCGCCGTATGATCGGTGAGCAGGAGAATGTCTTCTACTACATCACCTGCATGAACGAAAACTATGTGCATCCGCCGATGCCAGCCGGCGTCGAAGAGGGCATCCTGCGCGGCATCTATCCGCTGGACTTCAACAAGAGCGCGGGCAAGATTCGTGTGCAGTTGATGGGCTCCGGAACGATTCTGCGGGAAGTTCTCGGCGCAGCCGAACTGCTTATGAAGGACTTCGGCATTCCCGCCGACGTCTGGTCGGTGACGAGTTTCAACGAACTGCGCCGCGACGCGCTCGAGGTGGAACGCTGGAATCACCTGCACCCCGAGGAAACGCCCAGGAAGAGCTACGTCGAACAGTGCCTCGGCGACCGGTCAGGCCCGTTCATCGCCGCGACCGATTACATGAAGATCGTCCCTGACCAGATCCAGCGCTGGGTACCGGGTACGTTCCTGTCCCTGGGTACCGATGGCTATGGTCGAAGTGACGCGCGCAAGGAACTGCGCGAACATTTCGAGGTCGAGCGCCGCTTCATTGCGATAACAGCGCTCATGGCGCTCGTCGACGACGACGTTCTCGACCGCAAGACGGTTGCCGAGGCAATCGAGAAATACGGAATCGACCCGGATCGTCCCGATCCGGTGACGCTGTAAGGTAAGCGGAGGACTTTATGGCGCAGACGATCGACATAGTAGTACCCGAACTCGGTGACTTCGAGAACGTCGAGATCATCGAAGTGCTTGTCGCAGCCGGCGATCGCGTGGTTCGCGAAGACGGTTTGATTACGCTCGAAACGGACAAGGCGTCTTTCGACGTGCCTGCGGCCGAAAGCGGCGTGATCGAGAGCCTGACGGTTGGCGTTGGCGATTCGGTATCGACGGGCGATGTGATCGGCAAGCTTGCGGTCGAGGTCAATGACACGGTAGTCATCACGCCCGCGATGGCCGCCAGGCCTTCGGGCGAAACCACGGTGATCGTGGATGGCGAGGGGGAGCCGGTATCGCGATCCGGCGGAAAACAGACGCTCGTCGTTCCGGACATCGGGGATTTCGCGGACGTCGATGTCATAGAGGTGCATATTGCGGCCGGGGACACAGTGGCAGTTGAGGACCCGCTGGTCACACTGGAGACCGACAAGGCCGCGATGGACGTTCCGGCCGTCGTGGCGGGCACGATCGACTCGGTCCTCGTCAAAGTTGGGGACCAGGTCGCGGAGGGCGCTTCGCTCGCGATCATCGATGCCGTAGCCGCTCCCGCCGAGCAGGCCGCGGCAGCAGAACCGCCGCCGGCCGACGCAACACAGACGATCCCACGACCGGCAGAGCCGCCGCCCCCGCCACCCGCGCCCCGGGAGCAATCGCCGGCCGAAATACGCAAGACGTTGCCCGTCATCGACGAAGTCGGTTTCTCGAGGGCCCATGCCAGCCCGTCAGTCCGCAAGCTGGCGCGCGAACTCGGCGTCAACCTGCCCCAGGTGAAGGGGAGCGGGGCCAAAGGTCGCATCGTGCACGACGATGTCAAGGCATTCGTCAAGTCGATCCTTACCGGGCAGGCCGCGGCACCGGGCGGAGCGCTTCCCAGGACGCCGAGCGTTGATTTCACGAAGTTCGGTGAGGTCGATGTACAACCGCTGACGCGTATCCAGAAAATCTCGGGCCCCAGGCTACAGGCCAGTTGGATCAACCTGCCGCATGTCACGCAGCATGATCTCGCCGACATCACGGATCTCGAAGAGCGGCGCCAGTTGCTCAAGGGCCCCGCCAAAGAGCGCGGTATCGGCCTCACGCCGCTGGCCTTCATTATGAAAGCCTGTGTTGCGGCGCTCGAGGAATTTCCGCGGGTAAACGCGTCGCTGTCAGCAGAGGGCGACAGCCTGGTCTACAAGAAGTACTGCCATCTCGGCTTCGCAGCCGATACGGAACAGGGACTCATGGTTCCCGTCATTCGCGACGCAGACAAGAAGGACGTGTACGAGATTGCGCAGGAGTTGGGAGAACTCTCTGCGCTGGCGCGGGAGGGCAAGCTCAAGGCCGACCAGTTGCAGGGCGCTACGTTTACGATATCAAGCCTGGGCGGTATCGGCGGCACGGCATTTACGCCAATCGTCAACGCGC
>Ga0265306_10000266_pt1 | contig 23658 bp, 16 predicted proteins | sample Helome_3_FD_192493 | JGI IMG/M metagenome (GOLD analysis project Ga0265306, IMG submission 192493) | Marine sediment microbial communities from subtidal zone of North Sea - Hel_20160420 (Illumina Assembly) | ecosystem: Environmental > Aquatic > Marine > Subtidal zone > Sediment ... | reverse complement strand
ACGAAAAGCAAAAGACTCCGTGATGTCATAACGGCCACTGACTTTCCAGTTCCAGGTACTGCCGAAATCACTCCAGTCTTCGTATCGCAATGCCCCCGTCAACAGGAACTTTTCAGTAATCTGTGATTCCAGGTCTGCATAAATAGCCCAGCTGTGGCGATTCTCATCAACCAGCTCATTCGGTGAAAAACCGCGAAAGACCTGGAACCCGGGAGAGTAAGGCGTCATGGTGACCGGGTTGAGAGCCCCGCCATTCTCGTATGAAGCAGGCTCGCCGGGCTTGATATTGTATGACTCTTTGCGATATTCACCACCCCAGGCCACGTTTACAGGAATAGTTCCGGCATCGAACAATTTGCTGGAATCGAAGTTGACCGTGGTTTGATCCAGCTTCAGTTTGCCTGCGTTAGCCCGGGTGGGACTGGTTGGCCCTAAGGAAGCGTTCAATGAATTGCTGATGATGAATTCAAACGTATTCTTGCCATAACCCGCGCTGATATCAAAGTCCCAGCCAGAGTTTGTTGACCACTCGTATCCACCAAAGGCACTAAAGTCCTTGATCTTGGAGTTGATCAGGGGCAGGAAGCCGTCCGGATAAATTTCCAGGACCGTTCCGCCTGCATTGTTCGCTGTTCGAGTGAAGCCGCCGGACTGATTCTTGCGGTCTGAATACGTTAAGTAGCCGTATATCTCACCCATGCCAGCGACCACGCCCATGTTGGCTACCAGGGAGTTTTGTTTTGAATCGGCGTCACCGATGCGGAAACTCTTACGATTAAAAGTCGCTTCACGCGGATCAAGTGTGGTTATGGTCGAACAGCCGTAGTCAATATTGACGCCGTCGGTGCAGGGGTATTGGCGGGTGCCGTCCAGTCCGGCGCGATTGGTCGCGTCACGATTACGGTATTCGTACGTCAGGTTCAGAAATCCGTCTGAACCCAGGGCAAAACCCTTGTTGGCAAAGCCGACCCAGGTGTCTCCATCGCCATCATAAGTTGAACCATATTCCACACTGGCCAGGCCATCGACATCGGAATCCTTGAGGATGATATTGATCACGCCGGCGATGGCATCCGAACCATACTGTGCGGCAGCGCCATCGCGCAGCACTTCCACACGTTTAACGGCGGAGATTGGAATGGCGTTCATGTCCGTACCGGCCGTGCCGCGGCCCACCGAGGTGTTGACGTGGATCAAAGCGCTGGTATGGCGGCGTTTGCCATTGACCAGGACCAGGGTCTGATCCGGGCCCAGGCCTCTCAGGGTAGCCGGACGCAATGCATCCGTGCCATCACTGATCGATGAGCTTGAGAAGTTGAAAGAAGGTGCCGCCATCTGGATGGCGCGTCCCAGTTCGGTCGCACCCGTGTTGCTCAGCATTTCATTGCTCAGTACGGTTACCGGAACTGGTGCATCTTGTGCTGTTGAGAATGAAGCCCGGCTGCCGGTGACGGTAACCTCTTCAAGAACATTCTCGTTATCCTGTGCTGTGGCCACCTGCAGTGGTAGCAAGGCTGCTACAAAAGCGAACAAAAAGTAATTTCGCATTTTCATTGTGTACTCTCCCGATTGTGTTTCCCAAGGCCTGCTTTCCCATCTCTTTTGGCATGGTGAAAGGTATTAATTAAAATTTAACAAGTTGGCCTTGGGAGGCAGCTTAACACAGCTCACGGTTTTCAACGCATTGATTTATTACGGAGTTTCTATCCGGAAGGCCCTACGGAAGGCTGAAAGCGACCAGGCAATCACCCGGTTTTCCAGAGTTCCTCACCACATATTGATATCGATCGCACGCATAAAAACGCCAGCCATCGCCGACCCTGATCGACCCTTCAGCCGACAGCATTGACCGCTACAGATCGCTCAAAATTGGTATGGGTAGTGGTCCTGCCAGTATGGTTCCAGAATATCAGAAGAACTTTTTGGCCATATCCATAACATCATCAACGGCGCTGCCATCACCATCACTGTCCAGCATGGATGAGAGCATGTCTCCCAATCCGCCGGAGCTGTCTTGTGCTGCCAATTGCGAGCTGCTGCCAGCCTGTTTGCCCAGCGTTCCCATGACCATGGTGGCTATCATCGGTAACATCTTTTTGATGACGTCGGAACTCACGCCACTGGCCTCTGATGCCTGTGCAGCTACATTCCTGCTGACATCCTTGCTACCGAAAACGTGTCCCAGAATATTGTTGCCATCGGCAATGCCGGCCTGGCTGGCCACCGATGAAATGTCACCAAGATACTTTTCGTGCCCGCCACTTTTCAAGGCACCAAGCAGGCTTTCAAGACCACTTGTTGACTGGGCGTTTTTCTGGATACCGCCACCAAGGGCCGGGACAACCTTGCCCAGAACCGTGGTAACGGATGAGCTATCCAGGCCAAACTGATCACCCAGTTTCTGCAGATCGTTTGAGCCGGTAGCTTTTAGTAATGCATTCAATAAGTCCATTGTGTTCACCTCCTGCACCATATTACCTGATACCGGGATTGAATCGGCCCCAAAGGCCTCCTTTGCCTTCTATACCCAACGGTGAAACTGCTACCCTGTTGAAAACAGCCGCACCATTGGAACACCCCCTTGAACAGAAACTCTCCGATTACCTTACTGCTGACACCCCGGACGAAGCCTCTGAAATGACCTATCGCGACATCATCAACCGAATCTCACCCCTCTGGCTTGGGGTGGGAATCAGTGGAACCCTTCTTGTCATCCTGCTGGTCAATGAAACGGTGCAGGGACGGTGGGCTGAAATGATGACCGGCGGTGAGTTTGATGCACTGGCAATCGTTTCATCCGGTGTCTTGAGAGATATGCGAATTGCCGTTGTGCACTGTCTGGTGATCGGCTATCTCCCGGCTGCTTTTCTGTATGTGCTGCGCGATGGAAGAAGAACCATTCTGGTGCTCCAGCAAGCATTGAATTGCACCAGGGAGGAGTGCGAGACGCTCGCTGCATCAGTCAGGTTAAGTCCCCGTTGGCTGTTGGTAATCGGGCTGTTCGCATTGCTATTGTCGCTTACCACACCCTATCTTGTGCCACCGGCACCGGAGGCGCCGTGGAATCCTTCGAACTGGAGCCCGGAAGTCGCCTGGCACCGCATCCTGGGCCCGGCGACAATGGTGTGGGGCTGGTGGCTGGGTTATGCAATCGTGACCGTGTCTTTACGTATGTCGCGAATTGCGAAAAGACTGAGCCAGCTCAACCTGTTCGATCTTTCGCCGTTGGCACCCTTTACCCAGCAAGGCCTGACCAACGCACTTCTTCTCATTGGCTTACTATCGATCTGGAGCCTGATATTAATTGAGACCGGCTTCGGTCAAATTATGTGGACGGTTAGCGGTGTGATCCTGGTCACCACTATTCTTGCCTTGCTGGCTCCGGTTCAAGGGGTGCACAAGAGAATACGCCAGTCGAAGCAGGAAGAAATCGATTGGCTCGATGATGAGATTTCAAAACTGCGCAGTTCGCTGCAACCATCAGACAGTTCACCTCAAAGTGGACGGCTGGCAGATCTTGTTGCCTATCGGGGCCTGGTCGAGAGTGTTGCCGAATGGCCGTTCACTTCATCAACATACGTCCGTCTTGCTCTGTATACACTTTTACCCATATCGACGTGGGGAGTCGGTCTTCTTGCCGAAGAACTTGTCAGTCAGATGTTCCTTTAGCGTTGCCAGCAGGATATGATTTCGCTGGTTCTTTAACAGATGGATAAAAATCACATGTTTAATAAAATGTATCTGAGTTTGTTGCTTCTGGTGTTGTTTATTCCCGGTGATTTACTTGCCGCCTGCGTTTCATCCATCTCATTCAACACCGACGTTGCGGACACCTGGGAGGCGGATTGTGACTCCGAGCAGCGTGCCGGGAGCTTTGCCAAATACTACACATTTTCCCTTTCCAGCAGCCAGGAGGTGATTATTGACCTCGAATCGTCGAGAGACACCTATCTGTATCTGCTTGATGGCTCAGACCAGGATGGTGCCGTTATAGACGAGGACGATGACAGTGGTCCCGGTAACGACTCGAGGATAGTCAAAACCCTGGCAGCAGGCACATACACGGTTGAGGCAACCACCTATACGGCTGCGACCACAGGTGAATTTGTGGTCTCCGTCAATGCCCAGCAATCTTCCGGTGCCTGCACCCAGACAATCAGTGCAAATACCAATGTCCAGGACATTTGGGAGACGGATTGTAGCTCCGAGCATCGCGCCATGAGCTATGCCAAGTACTACAGCTTCACACTATCCAGCAGCCAGGAAGTGACTATTGACCTCGAATCGTCTGTAGATTCCTATCTGTACCTGCTTGACGGCGAGGGCATGGATGGAGCCGTTATAGACGAGGACGATGACGGTGGTGCCGGCGACAACTCGCGCATAGTCCAAACCCTGGCAGCAGGCACATACACGGTTGAGGCAACCACGTTTACGGCTGACACCACGGGCGCATTTGTGGTGTCTGTCAATGTCCAGCAATCTTCCGGTGTCTGCACCCAGACAATCAGTTCCAATGCCAATGTAAAGGGTAATTGGGTGCCAGAGTGCGAATCCACACAGCGTAACGATAGCTATGCCAAATACTACACATTTACCCTTTCCAGCAGTCAGGAAGTGACTATTGACCTGGAATCGTCGGAAGATACTTTTCTGTATCTGCTCAACGGCTCAGGCCAGGATGGAGCCGTCATAGCTGAGGATGATGACCGTGGACCTGGCGACAACTCCCGAATAGTCAAAATCCTGTCAGCAGGCACTTACACGATTGAGGCAACCACCTTTAAGCCTGAAATCACAGGGGCATTTGTCTTGATTGTGAATGTCAAAACATCAACTTGTACCGATTGCCCATTCGAGATCAACATCGGCCTGAATGATGCCTGGTTCGACACAACGACGAGTGGACAGGGCTTCACCATCACGGTTTACCCCGAACTCAAGAGGATGTTTGTGGCCTGGTTCACTTTTGATACGGAACGCCCGGACGAGGACGTAACTGCAATGCTGGGAGCCCCTGGTCAGCGCTGGCTGACCGCGCAGGGACCGTACGACGGGAATACCGCCACCTTGACTATTTTTGTCACTGAAGGTGGTGTGTTCGACTCTGCCCAGCCGCCCGCTTCAACTGACCAGGACGGTGATGGCACCCTGGTTATTGAATTTGTTGATTGCCTGGAGGCATTGGCGAGCTACGAAATCACCTCGCTCGATATCTCTGGTGAAATTGTTATCGAGCGGATTGTGCTGGACCTCGTGCCGTTCTGCGAGCTGCTGGCTGACCCCAAATAGCAATCCGTCAAAAGGGGTCAGAGCCCTTTTCTGACGATCAACGAGGCTACTCGCTCAGTGCACCGCGTATCGGGGACACAGGCTCGTGAACCGTGCGCGTCAGAAAGTCCGAAGCAGGTTTTCCGGCCCGGATTTGTACAAGCCAGTCTTCAGGGTCATATTCAACACCGACCGGATTGGCGGCATTAACCGGGCCACACATGAAGGCTTTGCCTTCCTCGCTGGAGTCGAACACGTCGACCTGGAATTCCATCTGGTTGCCGTCAGGGTCGGCATAGTACATCGACACCGTCATGCCGTGGTGGACGCACCAGTATGGCTTGATGCCCCTGGTTTTGAGCTGCCCGTAGTTTTCGAACAAATCCTCCAGTGATCCGTAGGTATAGGCCACGTGGTCTACACCGATCATGCCCTGCCTGGCGGTGTCGGTGTTGCCGGGCTGCAAAACCTCCAGGTTGGCCAAAGCGAAGCGGTGATGTTCATCGTCATAGGTCAGGAACGCCAGGGCGGGGTTTTGATACTGGACTTCGGCGTCAAATACGAACTGATACCACTCGAGCATCTCATCGAAGCGGTGCGTGCGGTACACAACGTGGGCAAATTTTTCGGGGCGAATGCGTGTCACAATAATTCTCCTTTTCTATGGCGAAACTTCGCCGGCATTGTTGACCAGGCCATGCAGACCACGTTTGACGAGGGGGAAACTATAACAGTCACCGACCTGATCGTAGAAGTCATCGTCAAATGCGGTAAAATCTGAAGCTGGAACTCACCTCGATCCTCCGGAGAATCAGATGCTCCTTTTCAATCCCAGATCCTACCACCCTGAGCACCCCGATGAGCATACCAACGAGATGCTGCAAGCCGTTGCCGGCTGGTTTGAAACCAGGGGCCTGAAAAGCCTGAAGCAGGACTGGCACGAAAGAACCTGGAACCATGACTTTGTCGACTTCATGCGGTCCGGCCAGGTGCTGGCCACCCTGATGACGCCGCAGGGTTATGGCCAGAACGCTGCGTGGAACACCCTGCGTAACGTGGAATTTGCCGAGATTGCCGCGTTTTACGGCATCACCTACTGGTATACGTTCCAGGTTTCCATGCTGGGGCTGGGACCGATCTTCAACGGCGACAACGAGCAGGTGAAACGACGCGCCGCGAAATTGCTGAAAGACGGTGCGGTCTTCGCCTTTGGCCTGTCGGAACGCGAGCACGGCGCGGATATCTACTCCTCCAGCATGCAGCTCATTCCGCAACCCGGTGGCGGCTATATCGCGCGCGGCAGCAAGTATTACATCGGCAACGGCAACGAGGCCGCGCTGGTGTCTACTTTCGGCAAGAACAGTGAGACCGGCGACTATGTGTTTTTCGTGGTCGACTCCAAACACGAAAAATACGAATGCGTGAAAAACACCGTCAACGCGCAGAACTACGTGGCCGAGTACCGCCTGCACGACTATCCGGTCAGCGAGGACGATATCCTGAGCGTGGGCCAGAAAGCCTGGGACGACATGCTCAACACCATCAACTACTGTAAATTCAACCTTGGCTTCGGTTCGATCGGCCTGTGCACCCACGCGTTGTACGAATCGATCAACCACGCTGCCAACCGCACCCTGTACGACAGGCAGGTCACCGACTTTCCGCAGGTCAAACGCCTGTTCACCGATGCTTACTGCCGGCTGGCGGCGATGAAGCTGTTTTCATACCGTGCTGTGGACTACCTGCGCTGCGCCTCGGCCGCAGACCGTCGTTACCTGCTGTTCAACCCGATCGTTAAAATGAAGGTGACCATGCAGGGTGAGAAGGTCATCGACGAACTGTGGGACGTGATTGCCGCCAAAGGCTTCGAAGCGGAGCCGTTCTTCGAAATCGCCGCCGTGGAGATCCGTTCTTTGCCGAAGCTGGAAGGCACTGCCCACGTCAACATGGCGCTGATCGTGAAGTTCATGAAGAACTACCTGTTCGCCCCGGCGGACTACCCGGAAATCCCGCAGCGCACCGATAGCGCTGACGATACGTTCCTGTTCCACCAGGGACCGGCCAGGGGGCTCGGCGACGTTCATTTCCATGACTACAACCACACCTATGGCCAGTTCGATCTGCCCAACATTGAGGTATTCAAGGCGCAGATCGAGGGCTTCCGCAAATTGCTGCTGACGGCCGGGCCAAGCGAACAGCAGGTCCGCGACATCGACTACATGCTCAGTATGGGCGAGCTGTTCACGATGATTGTCTATGGCCACCTGGTGCTGGAAAAAGGCCAGATGGAAGGCACCGACCCGGACCTGCTGAATCAAATTTTCGATGTCTTTGTGCGTGATTTTTCAGCCTACGCCACCGGACTACACGGCAAGCCGGGCAACAGTGAGGCGCAACAGGCGCTGATTCGCGGGTTGATACAGGCGCCTGTGGCCAACCCCGGGCAGTTTGAGAGGGTCTGGCAGGCGCAGGTCTACGCGCTCAATGGTCAGTATGAGATGGCTGACTGACCCCGCGTGGCTTGCTGATTTTGCGCTATGTTATTGTGTACCACCTGATTTCCCCGAAGAACAACAACACAGGCAAATAAATGAAAAGCAACCTCTTGGCCCTGCTCGCTTTGCTACTGAGTTTTCCCCTCTACGCCACAGACACCATCACCGCTGACACGCTTTTCGATCCGGACCACCTGATCCAGATCGAGGTAACGATGGACGCGGAGGACTGGCAGTCATTGCGTATCAGTCACCGTATTACAGGGGAAAACTTCGCGCAGATCGTTGAGAAGCCCTACGATTACTATCCCGCCACTGTGAGCATCGACGGCCAGACCATCGGCCCGGTTGGTATCCGCAAGAAGGGCTTTTTTGGCTCCGCCATCTCCACCAGGCCTTCAATAAAACTGAAGCTGGACTATGCCGTGGAAGACCAGGAGTTCGCCGGCCAGGACCGGCTGACTTTCAATAATAACAACCAGGACCCTACCCGGGCGCATTCTTTCCTGGTCTACCAGTTCATGAACGAAGCCGGCGTCAATTCACCGCGCAGCAACCTGGCCCGGATCACGATTAATGGCGAAGACCTGGGCATTTACACCCACGTAGAGTCTGTACGCAAACCCTTTATCAAGCGGCTGTTTGGAAAATCCAAAGGCGACCTGTGGGAAGGCTTCGCGGGCGATTTCACCGCAAGCGAATACGGCCGCATCGTCCATAAGTGGGGCAAGGATGATGACAGTGAAACTCTGCAGGTGCTGTATGACCTGCTGCAAAACCCTGATCCTATTCCGCTGGAGTCATTCGAGGAGCTACTCGACGTGGACGCCTTCATCACGCTGTGGGCGAGTGAAGTCCTGATCGGACACTGGGACGGATACGCCAGCAACCGAAATAACTTTTACATCTTCCGCCCGAAGAAATCCGGACTGTTCTATTTCACCCCCTGGGGTCCTGATTCCGCGTTCTCGGATCCGGGTCCGTTTATCCATGTCGAAGTACCCAAATCCTTCAAAGCGCGAGGCTACCTGTGCGAACGGCTGTGGGAACTGCCCGAAGTGCGCGCCCGCTATCGCAGGGAAATGCAGCGCCTGTTAGACGACGTTTGGAATGAGAAGAAAATGCTGGCCCAGTTACAGCAGGTCCGCACACTGACCAGACCCTACAGCACAGTGCCGGATCCAGCGGTGGAGAAAGGCAGCCTGTCGATCACGGAATTCATCGAAAGCCGGCGCCAAGAAGTGCAGGCCGAGCTCGACCTGCCGGCCACCGACTGGCCGGATCTGGGCGCGAAGTTTAAGCCGGGCGCAGGCAGGGCTATGGAAGTCAGTGGTGCGTTCAGTTCGGTGTTTGAAATGCCGGAAAAAAAGCACGCTCCTGAAGGAGATTCCGCCTTGTTTGCCTCAATTCCGGACAGTTTGCTCGGTACAGGACAAGCCAGCATCGAATTCACCATCGATGGCGAAGCTCACAAGCCGTTCACTAACTACGGCGTGCGCACTACGCCCGGCAATCCGGACTTCATTCGTAAAGGTTATCCGGTCATCGAACTGATCGCCAGCTCGGATTCAGAACACCCGCCGTGGCGGCTATTACTGATCATGGACCCCTATCAGCTGACAGAAGGAAAAAATCAGCTGGAAATCGATCACTTTACGGTGTGGGCTCAGCTGACCCAGGGCGAGCCAGGCTCAGAAGGCATGCAAACCACCGCCTTCGGCATCAGCGGTACGCTGGAACTGGATGAATTCTCGCGACAACCCGGCGCACCGGTTTCCGGCCGGTTCAAGCTGAAGATGGCGGCGTTCAAGGATCTGAAGGAGTAATCCATTATTCCTTACAATGCCTGGCAGCAGCCGGAAGATGGCGACTCAGCTGGCTGCTGCCAGTGCCTGGTCGAGGTCGACGATGATGTCCTCGATGTCCTCAATGCCAATGCACAGGCGAATCATGTCTGGCGTCACGCCGGCTGACTTCAGTTCGTCTTCGGACAGTTGCCGGTGAGTGGTAGAAGCAGGGTGCGCGGCCAGTGACTTGACGTCACCTATGTTAACCAGGCGCAAGAACATCTGCAGGGCGTCGTAAAATTTAACGCCGGCGTCATAGCCACCCTTGATTCCAAAGGTCAGCAGCGCTGACGGCCTGCCGTTGGCATACTTTTGTGCCAGGCCGTAATAGGGCGAATCCTGCAGGCCAGCGTAACTCACCCATTCAACAGCGGCGTGTTGCTGCAGGTAATTTGCCACCGCAATGGCATTGTCGCAGTGCCGCTCCATGCGCAGCGGCAAGGTTTGCATGCCCTGCAGAATCATGAATGCGTTCATCGGGCTGAGTGCAGACCCCGTGTTGCGTAACGGAACCGTCCGGGCTCGCCCGATATACGCTGCCGCACCCAACGCCTCAGTGTAGACAACGCCATGATAGGACTCTTCCGGCGTGGTGAGCATGTGGAATTTTTCCGGATAATCCGCCCATGGGAATTCCCCGCCGTCCACAATTACGCCACCCAGCGAGTTGCCGTGACCGCCCATGTACTTGGTTAGCGAATCGACCACGATGTCTGCACCCCAATTGATGGGCTTGATCAGTGCGGGTGTCGCTACCGTATTATCGACAATCAGCGGTACACCATGTGCATGTGCCATATCGGCCAGCGCTTCCAGGTCGACGACATTGCCAGCCGGGTTACCAATCGATTCACAGAAAACGGCCGTGGTTTTATCGTCGATCAACGCCTGCATCGCAGCAACACTATCGTCGGCGGCAAATCGTACATCAATTCCCTGCCTGGGTAGCATGTGCTTGAACAGCGTATAACTGCCGCCGTAAAGCATTGGTACCGAGACGATATTATTGCCCATCTCTGCAATATTCAGGATGGAGTAGTTGATGGCTGCACTGCCAGCGCTCAGGCACAGACCGGCGATCCCGCCCTCGAGCTCTGCACATCGCTGTTCCAGGACCGCGGTGGTCGGATTCATGATCCGGGTGTAGATGTTGCCCGGTACCGCCAGGTTGAACAGGTCGGCACCGTGTTGCGCGTCATCGAATTCGTAAGCGACGGTCTGGTAGATCGGTACCGCAGTGGCCTTGGTAGCGCTGTCGGATTTGAATCCGGCATGTATTGCCAGTGTCTGATCTTTCATTGAGATTCCTTAAGAATGGCTACCCGGAATACGTTACGGCGTTTCAGTTCCCGGAAAAAGCTCATCTGGTTGTGGTTGTGGTTGTGCCCATCTTTACGACCGCTATTCTGCCACAGTGCGGGGCCGATACCCCGTCTTTATAAGGACTGCACTTCGGTCAGGGCAGAACACCTTAAATTCTGAGAGAATCAAACGCAGTCATTGTCAGCCAGGGGACACTCATGAAAGATCAGGCGCGGATTGTAATCGTTGGCGGTGGCATCATGGGGGTTGGGCTGTTGTATCACCTGGCACTGGAAGGTTGCACCGATGTTCTCTTGATCGAGAAAGGTGAACTGACATCCGGCTCAACCTGGCATGCGGCCGGTCAGTGTCCCAGCCTGGTAGGCAACTATAACCTGGCCAAAATTCATCACCACGGCAACCTCCTCTATCCGAAACTGGAAGAACTGACCGGACAGTATGTCAGTTGGCATCGCTCAGGCGGTATCCGGCTGGCACGCACGCAGCAGGACCTGGACTGGTTCCAGTACATGCGCGGTATCGCCCGCAACGTGGGCTTCCACATGGAAATCATTGACCCGGCCGAGATTCGCCGTATCAACCCCTTCATGGACACCGATGGCGTGCTGGCCGGCGCCTGGACCACCGATGACGGCCATGCCGACCCATCCGGCCTGACCCATGGGATGGCGCGGGGTGCGGTGAACCTGGGTGCGGGCATCGTGCGGCAAAACCGGGTCATCGATATCCGTCCCCTGCCATCCGGCGATTGGAATGTGGTGACCGAAAAAGGCAATGTGTTCGCCGAAACCGTGGTCAACGCCGCGGGTTGCTTTGCCCGGCAGGTGTCGAAAATGGTCGGCACGGACCTGCCGATTTCAAACATGGAACACCACTACATCGTGACCGGCCCGGTGCCTGAATTTGTCGAGCGGGACGAGGAAATCCCGGTGATACGCGACCCGCATGCCTCGGCCTATATCCGTCAGGAACAAAAATCCGGCCTGGTCGGCATCTATGAACAGGTGGGTATGACCGAAGCCTGGGCGCCCAGGGGCTTTCCTAACTGGGATTCAGACAGTGAGCTGTTTCCCGACGACCTGGACCGGCTGATGCCGTGGCTGGGCCGTGCGCTGGAACGCATGCCGGTGCTGGAAGAGGCGGGCATCCGCCGCATCGTGAACGGCGCCATTCCGCACTCGGCAGACGGCCCTCCCATGCTCGGTCCGGTGGCCGGCCTGAAAAATTTCTGGCTCTGTTGCGGTTCTTCTTTTGGCATTGCGCAGGGCGCCGGTTGCGGCAAATACCTGGCCCAGTGGATGCTGTATGGCGATTCCGAACTGAACATGACAGGCTTCGATCCGCGCCGCTTCGGAGTCTACGCCGATGATGATTACATGAAGGCCAAGGGCTTCCAGGATTACAAGATGACCTACTGCACGCCCCTGCCCGGCGAAGAACTGCCGGCCGCGCGCGCGTGCCGAACCAGCCCACTGTATCCACAGCTGAAAGAGCAGGGCGGCGTGCATACTCAAACCTTTGGTTGGGAGCGGCCAAAGTGGTTTTCGCCGGATAGCCGCGATGAGGACTACAGCTACCGTCACAACAATACCTTTGAAGTCGTTCGGGGTGAGTGCCTGGCCGTCCGCGAACGGGTCGGCCTGCTCGATCTTTCCGGGTTTGCCAAGTACGAAGTCTGCGGTGTCGATGCCGAGGTGTTTCTTAACCGGATTTTTGCCAACCGCATGCCACGCAAAACCGGCGGCATCGTGCTCGCTCATATTCTTTCCGACCAGGGCAGAATCCGCGCCGAGATGACCATCACCCGGCTGGCTGAAAACGATTTTTACCTGCTCTCGGCCGCAGCGGCTGAATTGCGCGACATGGACCACCTGGAGCAGGCGCTGTTGCCGGGCGAACAGGTCGACATCAGCAATATCAGTGACGATCGCGGCGTGCTGGTGCTGGCCGGGCCGCGCGCCCGCGATGTGCTAGCTCCTTTGACTGATGCCGACCTCGGGAGCGGCTCATTTCCCTGGCTGAGCGGCAAGGAGATCACGGTTGCCGGTGTGCCGTTGATCGCTCTGCGCGTGAATTACGTTGGTGAACTGGGCTGGGAGTTGCATGCGCCGATGGAGCGCATGAGCGAACTCTATGCTGCGCTGTGGCAGCAGGGAGAAGCCTTCGGCATGGCGAATTTTGGCCTCTACGCCGTCAACAGCCTGCGCATGGAAAAAGCCTACCGCGGCTGGGGCGCGGAGCTGACCAACGAGGTCACGATGCTGGATTCAGCCATGGAGCGCTTCATCAAGTTCGATAAAGAAGATTTCGTTGGCAAACAGGCCACACTGGAGCAGCGCGAACGTGGCCTGACCATGAAGCTGGTCTATTTCAAAGTCGATACCAGTGATTCCGACGTACGTGGCGGTGAACCCATCTTCGATGACGACACCTGTATCGGCGTAACCACTTCCGGCGCCTGGGGCCACGTGGTGAATAAAGGTCTTGGCTTTGGCTACGTAGACCCTTCACACGCAGCCCCCGGTTTCCGTTTTAACGTCGAGCTTTTGGGCGAATCCCGCACTGCCACCGTGCTGGCTGAACCCATATACGATCCCAATAACGAGCATCTAAGGACCTGAATAATGAGCCGTGACATTCCGCAAAAAGCCAGCGTAGTCATTATCGGTGGCGGTGTGGTGGGCTGTTCCATCGCCTACCACCTGGCAAAGCTGGGCTGGTCAGACACCGTACTGCTGGAGCGCAAACAACTCACCAGCGGCACGACCTGGCATGCGGCGGGACTGATCGGACAGCTGCGCGGTTCGATGAACATGACCCGGTTGGCGCGCTACACCTGCGATCTGTACCGGCAACTGGAAGCTGAAACGGGCCAGGCCACCGGCTACCGCCAGTGTGGCTCGATTTCAATTGCCACCAATGAAGAACGCTTCGAGGAATTGAAGCGTAACACCTCGATGGCCCAGGTATTCGGGCTGCAGGTGGATGTCATTAGCCGCGAGGACATCAAGCGGCGCTATCCGCTGATCAACGACAGCGACATCCTCGGTGGCATTCACATTCCCAGTGACGGCTATGGCAACGCTGTCGACATCACGCAGGCATTGGCGCGCGGCGCACGCACAGGCGGCGTGCAGATTTTCCAGGACACCAAGGTAACTGCAATCCGCCATGACGGTGAAAAAGTGACCGGCGTGAGCACTTCCGCTGGCGATATCGACGCCGACCACGTGGTGATCTGCGGCGGTATGTGGAGCCGCGACCTGGCCGCCAGCGTGGGCGTGAATGTGCCGCTGCAAGCCTGCGAGCATTACTACGTGCTGTTCGAATCGGTCGAGGGGCTGGATCCGGGCCTGCCCGTTCTGCGCGATTATGACGCTTGCACCTATTACAAGTACGATGCCGGAAAATTGATGGTCGGTGCCTTCGAACCCAACTCCAGGCCCTGGGGCACGGAGGGCATCTCAGAGGATTTCTGTTTCGACGAGATCGCCGGTAGTTTTGAGCACATGGAACCGGTGCTGATGGACGCCATGGAGCGCATTCCGGCCTTGCAGAACGCCGGCATCCAGAAGTTTTTCTGCGGCCCGGAAAGTTTCACCCCGGACGTGCGCTATCACCTGGGCGAAGCGCCCGAACTGAAAAACTGTTTTGTCGCGGCCGGCATGAATTCCATCGGGCTGCAGTCCGCCGGGGGTATCGGCAAGGTGATGGCCGAATGGATACGCGACGGCCATCCACCGGCTGACCTGTGGGAAGTGGACGTGCGGCGCAATATGCCGTTTCAGGGCAACCGGAAATACCTGCAGGAGCGGGTTTCAGAAACCCTCGGGCTGCTGTATGCCACCCACTGGCCTTTCCGGCAGTACCTGACTGCCCGTGGCGCGCGAAAATCGGCGCTGTACGACCGCCTGGCGGAAAAAGGCGCCTGCCACGGCGAGAGCTTTGGCTGGGAACGGCCGAACTGGTATGCACCACCCGGCGTGAAAGCGGAATATATCTACAGTTATGGCCGCCAGAACTGGTTTGAACATTCGGCGGCCGAACATCGCGCCGTGCGAGAAACCGTGGGGCTGTTCGACCAGTCTTCTTTTGCCAAGTTCCGGCTCGAGGGCCCGGATGCGGTAGTCACGCTGAACCGGGTTTGCGCCAACGACATCGACGTGACTGACGGCCGCATTGTTTACACCCAGTGGCTGAATGAACGCGGCGGTATAGAGGCCGACCTGACGGTTACCCGCCTGGCGCGTGACTGTTTCCTGATTATCGGCGGGGCAGAAACCGAAGTCCGTGATTTCAGCTGGCTGCAGCGGCATATCCCGCAGAATGCACGTTGTGTGCTGACCAATGTCAGTTCCGGCATGGGGGTGATTTCACTCATGGGCCCCAATTCAAGAGCCCTGCTTGCGCACCTGACACCAGCGGACATGTCCCACCATGCCTTTGCTTTCGCCACCAGCCGGGAAATCGAACTCGGTTATGCCCTGGTACGGGCATCCAGAATCACTTACGTCGGCGAACTGGGCTGGGAATTGTACGTGCCGACCGAGTTCATGGCGGGTGTCTACGATGAGATCTGTTCGGTGGGCGAGCCATTCGGCCTGGTGCATGCCGGCTACCACGCTTTGAATTCCCTGCGCATGGAAAAAGGCTACCGTCACTGGGGCCACGACATTACCGATGAGGACACGCCGCTTCAGGCCGGCCTGGATTTTGCGGTGAAGCTGCAAAAGGAGGGTGGATTTATCGGCCAGGAAGCGCTGCTGCGGCAAAAAGAGCAGGGTGTTGAACGCAAGCTCGTGCAGTTCCAGCTGAAAGACCCGGAACCCCTGCTCTATCACAATGAACCGATCTGGCGCGATGGGAAAATCGCCGGTTATATCAGCTCCGGCGCCTATGGCCATACGCTGGGTTCCTGCATCGGGCTGGGCTATATTAATCGTTCTGATAAGAACGTTAATGAAAGCTGGATCAGTGGCGCCTTTGAAATAGAAGTGGCCGGCAGGAAATTCCCGGCAAAACCGTCACTGAGGCCCTTGTTCGACCCGAAAAACGAGAAGATTCGCTGTTAACTCCTGCCAATCGCCTGACGTGAAAGGAATATCGGAAATTCAGCCCTGATCTGCAGATCCGCTGCGTCACTGATATGCGCTGGAAAATACTGCTGCAGGAGTTCCTTCTTCCTGGCAACGGCGTTTTTCAGCAGATCAGGTTTCCCGCTTTCGGCCCATACCGTTGGACTACTGCGATTACTGTATTCCGGGTAGAGATATTCGCTTTGCATTACTTTCAACGTCTGTGCCGAACCCAGGTAATGGCCTTCACCGCCCATGCAGGTTGCCTTGATCGTATCGAAACTCATGGTTTCTTCATCGACTTCGATGCCGCGCGTCATGCGCATGGCCGCACCCAGCACATCGTTGTCCAGCAGCAGGCTCTCCGGACATGAGCCCAGCAGGCTGGCGTACATGCCAGCCGCCTCGTAAACGATGTTGGCCCCGGAAAGCGCCGCTGCCAGGGCAGTAGACGCGCGTTCGGCACCCGCCTGGAAATCCGGCAACTTGGAATCCGTCATGCCGCAGGCCGTGCCGAACGGCAGATCGAAAGCCTCGCCCATCTGGGCACAGGCGGCCGCCAGCAGGCCCTGTTCCGGTGAACCGCCACTCATGGCGCCGGTGCGCAGATCAGATACAAACGGCCAGGCGCCAACAATAGCCGGCGCGCCGGGCTTGATGGCGTTCACGTAAACAAGGCCACCCAGGCACTCGGCCCAAGCTTGTGACACAGCCCCGGCAAGACAAGCCGGCGTGGTGGCCCCGGCTTGTCCGGCGGACAACAACAGCACCGGCATGCCGCCTTCCACCGCTACCCGCAGGCATTCAAGCGCTTCATCAGTGAACTTCATCGGCGGTACGACAAAGCAATTTGACTGGCTGACGAAAGGACGGGCCCGCCACTGTGCTTCGCCCCCGGCAATTATGTGCAGTAGCTCAAGTGATTTTTCCAGGTGGGTCACTTCCGTCCAGCTGGAACCCACGTGCTTGGCCGTACCCATCACTGAACAATACAGCGTGTTCAGGTCCATTTCGTAGTTGTCCGGGATATCCCGCAACACGCACATCCGCTGGAACAGATGAATGTGCTCGCAGGTATCGGCAATGCGTGCCATGTCGTACAGATCCTGTGCCAGCGAGTCGCGATAGCTGTTGGCTTCTGTATCGACAATCATCACCGCAGCGCCGGCCGTAGCAAAGTGAACGCTCTGACCGTTAAGTCGTACGTCGTAGGATGGGTTTTGTCCATAGAGGACAAGATTTTTCTCTGCCACACTCAGCGCTTGTTCGACTGTTTGACGGGGCATCCGTAGCCTGCCGTCATTACCCAGTACAGCACCCACTGCTGTACAGGCCTCAATACAGTGTGGCGTTGCATCGCCGAAACCAATTTCTTCCAGAATCCGGAAAATATTCTCACGGATAGCGGCCACGCCATCGTCTTTCAGGGGTTTGAAATGCCCACCGGTTTCCCCAGGACGGACCGGTTGGTGCTCCAGTGCAAGCGGCGCTGCCCTCTGGGCGACTCGCGCTTTTCTTCCGCCGGCTCTTCTCGCCATTGTTTCTGCTTTCTCCTCTACACGCCTGGCTGATTGTAACTGTACTCCATTTGGTACTTAGGCATAATGAAACGATGAACCGAAACGTCATCATCAGTTGTGCCGTGACCGGCTCCGGTAATTCCGTCGGCAAACACCCCGCCATCCCCGTTACGCCGCAGGAAATTGCAACTGCCGCAATTGAAGCCGCCAGCGCCGGCGCAGCCATTGCGCATATTCACGTCCGTGAACCGGACACTGGCAAACCCAGCCGCCGGGTAGCCCTTTACCGTGAGGTGGTCGAACGCATCCGCGAAAGCGCGACCGATATGGTAATAAATCTCACCACCGGGATGGGCGGTGACCTGTTCCTCGGCCCGGACGAGAATCCGCTCGAACTGGCAGATCACACGGACCTGGTGGGACAAGTGGAACGCATGCGGCATGTTGAAGAGCTGTTGCCTGAAATTTGCTCGCTGGACTGCGGTTCATTCAATTACGACGAAGGCAACTATGTCTATGTCTCCACACCGGGCATGCTGCGCCTTGGCGCGCAGCGCCTGCAGGCGCTTGGGGTTAAACCGGAATTGGAAGTGTTCGACCTGGGTCATGTGTCTTTCGCCCGTCAGTTGCTCGATGAAGGTTTGCTGGACGCCCCCCCGCTGTTTCAGGTTTGCCTGGGCATTCGCTGGGGTGCCGCAGCGGATACGCGAAATTTCCTGGCGATGGTCGACCAGCTGCCGCCGGGCGCCAACTGGGCCGGCTTTGGCGTGGGCGCCATGGAAATGCCGATGGTTGCACAGGCCGTCCTGCTGGGTGGTAACGTGCGGGTCGGTCTGGAAGACAACCTTTATTTGGACCGCGGTGTATTCGCCTCCAACGCCCAACTGGTTGAGCGGGCACGAAAAATCGTTGAATTGATGGGCGCGAAAATCCAGACGCCCGAACAGGCCCGGCAAACCCTGGGGCTGAAAAACCATGGCTGAGACCGGGAGAAACTGACATGTTGGTCGTCAACAAGGGCATTGCACAACCCTGGGAATGCGACGTGATGGGCCACCTGACCACACGCTATTACGTTGCGATGTTCGATGATGCTTCTTACCACTTCTTATACGAGGTATTCGGCTGGACAATTTCTGCACACGAGAGCGGCAGGTTCGGCTGGGCTGACGTTCGCCATGTGATCGAGTACAAGGCCGAAGTCTCCGCGGGCGATGTACTTGAAATCCGGGCGCACCTGCAGAAAATCGGCACCAAGTCGTTCACCACGCTGTACGAAATGATCAACCTGGCAAAGGACGAGGTCGCAGCAACACTGGAATCAGTCTGCGTCTATTTTGACCTGGAAGAACGCGCGGCCATCACAATAACCGATGAGATGAAGCAGCAGGCGCAGTCCTTCATGGATTCGTAACGGAACCTACGGGACGCTCAGCCCGCTTCTCTCCATTCGCCGGGCGCCAGCCCGGCCAGGCTCCAGTCCCCCACCTGCATGCGAATCAGCCTCAAAGTGGGAAATCCCACAGCCGCCGTCATGCGCCGCACCTGCCGGTTGCGGCCTTCGCTGATGGTCAGTTCCAGCCAGCAGGCCGGGATGACAGCACGAAATCGTATCGGAGGGTCGCGCGGCCACAGGTGTCCGGGTTCGTCGACCCGCCTGACTTTTGCCGGCCGGGTTGTGCCGTCTTTGAGGATAACGCCAGCACGCAGGTGCTCCAGCGCCTCGTCTGTCGGCCTGCCTTCGACCTGGGCCAGGTAGGTTTTTTCCAGTTCAAAGCGTGGGTTGGTAATCTTCTGCACCAGCTTGCCACTGTCGCTCAGCACCATCAGTCCTTCGGAATCGTAATCCAGGCGCCCAGCCACCCGCAGCGCCGGGTCGTCGAAGTAGCGGCTCAGCGTCACCTTGTCGCCGCTTTCCCGAAATTGCGACAATACCCTGAACGGCTTGTTAAAGAGGATGATCGCCATCTGCACGAACGCTATTCTGCCACATATACTCAGCTGTAATGCACCGCCAGCCATACAGTTTCCGTATTCTCCAGGGTCCAGGCCACCCGGTGCTTCACGTGCGCCGGTATCTGCAGCCAGTCACCCGCTACCATCTCCTCTACCCGGCCTTTTTCAAACTCCACTCGTGCAGCACCTTGTAACACCAGCACGAACTCATTCTGGTCCTGGTCATACCAGTCCGTGCTGTGGCCCCTGGAAACAATTCGCTTGATCCGGGTGTCCCCGGCGCTGGCCAGAATTTCGAAAAATTCTTCCCCAAGAGAATCCGGAATGTCCTGAAAGATGTTTTGCATGTTCTGTGTTTCCAACAAATATCAAAGATTTAGCTTGCATTACTAACCTGCAAGGGTTATTGTGCTGCCGCCAGTAAGATATGGCTTTTCGATTAGTTGCAGGTTTTTTTAAGTTCTCTAAGATTTCAATTCAGTATTTTCTGTATTTTGGTTTTTTTGAGATAAGCGATTGATCACATTTAATTATTTCAAAGGTAAATCAAAATGACTACAGGTACTGTAAAGTGGTTCAACGAATCCAAAGGATTCGGCTTCATTTCTCCTTCCGATGGCGGCAAAGACGTGTTTGTTCACTTCTCCGCGATCCAGGCAGAAGGCTTCAAAGTTCTGGCTGAAGGCCAGGAAGTTACGTTCAACACCGAAGATGGCCCCAAGGGTCCTCAGGCTACGAACGTACAAGCCGCCTAAGCTAACCGCTATATATGAATAGCCGGCCCCCGCCACTGTGCGGGGGCTTTTTTTTGGGCTGAAACGACAATAAGCCTCAGGGCTTGTACCAGATCGGTGAAGTGTAAGCCCGCTCCTGGCCAATGGTTTCGGCTTCCGGCGGCAATTCGATGCCGAATCGGAATGCATCATAAACGACCCAGCGCGGTGTCGGGATTTCCAACACGCGTGCATAGTAAAACGCACTCTGCTGCGCATCGAAATCCGGATCGGTCCAGACCGTGCCAAGCTCGGAAGCACCTATGGTGTTGGTCCAGTTAGCTGCTGCAATATCGACCGTGTTACCAACGGGGGGCAACTGGCCAATGCTGTCCGGCTCACGCTCACCTGCCCAGGCAACGTCATAGACTTTTTCGTGCGTATTTCCCTTCGAATCCAGCCAGCCTTTGACAATCTGGATGCGATCGAGGTTGGCGCCAATCGGGTCGCGTAAGGCATACACCATGAAGGTGGGAGCGCCTCCACTCTTGTTGGCTGCCAGCTCACCGCCCATCGGTACGCCTTTCTCATAGCCACCGAAGCCCGGCAAGCGGCTGTTCAGGTCCTCATCAACAAAATCCCAGCCACCAAAAAACCGCACTATCATGCGCGGGCCGGTGGTGCCATAGACTTCCTTGCGTTTCATTGCATCCCAGATCGCGGCACGTGTGTTCTCTTTGGCCCAAACCCCGGTGTAGCCAGAGGAGACGAGTTGGTAGCCTTCAAACACGCCATTTTCAGTCTTCGTGAAAGGATGACCCATGCGCGTTGGGTTAGGCTCAACATTGGTTGCTTTACCAAAGAAATTATCTTCCTCGGCGGTCGATAGCGCTGTATGGCTGTCAGTGGAGCCGACCATGCCAAACTGGTAAGGATTGGTACCCAGCTTTTTCTCCAGCACCAAACCGTTCTTCAGGGCCGCGCGGGCATATTCATACTGCAGCATGTCATCCGTCTTGGCCGCGGAAAGATCTAGATTGCCAGCATCCCAGGTCTCGTAATCAGCGAATGCGTCATCCGGTGATAGCAAGGGATGAGTTTCGCCGTCACCCTTGATCTGGGTTACTTCGTACATTGGCTCCCAGCGGGCTCTTAATTCGACGTAATTCCGGTCGATTTTTCGGCCGGTGAATTGCTTATCCACGGGGAACATAATGCCGTTGGACAGGTTGCCGTTGTGGGCAAGCGCCAGCACCGAACCGCCGGTTTTCGCCTCGTAGTTTGCAAGATATTTATACAGGTCCAGAGGATCGATAGACCCTACAGGCTTCTGTGTTGTATACGGCACGACCTGGCCGGCTTTGTCAGAGCCTCCGCGGAAAATCACGTTTCTGTGCAGGTTGTTACCCATATAAAGCGAGGTCCATTCAAAACCAATAAATGCAGTGAATGAACCCGGGTCGTTGTAGCGCTCGGCTGCATCAACCACATCGTCCCAGATGGATTGATAAATTTTTCCGCCGGGTGAATACTCACCCATCATCTGCGGATTTATCTTGCCCTGGGAAAATGTCGTTATCAGATCCAGTGCGGCTGCAACTGATGCATCGCCGCCCTTCTGCAGACCGGCATACCAGCGTTTACCCTGCTCAAACTTGATGATGGCGGGATCGCCAGCCGCCAGGTCGCTGAAAAATCCCATGCCATCAGAATGGTCAGCAATAACCAGCCAATCGAGCGGACGGCCGAGCTTGACCGGCTGACCCGAAGAGGCCATGACTTGTTCTCCCCGCGCAAAGCGATAGGCGTCATCGAGTCCAAGGCGCGCACCAAACAGGCCGGCGTCCATCGACAGTCCGGTATGCAGATGCGTATCACCCCAGTAGACCTGGCCCGGGAAACTGCGCTCGGCGTAGGGTGAGTACGCCTTGCCGGGGTAAACATCCGCCAGTGATTCCCTGGATGGAGTAATCTGGGCGGAAGCTGAGGCTGCAGCAGAAATCAGCAAGACGGCACACAACACTTTGAGCTTGATATGCGGAAACATGGGTCGACCTCGTATTAAAAGAAAATTCCTGGTGCCAGGAATGGACCAGGGAATTAACACCCAGATTACACCCGCGGTGTGATCTTGGGAAGACAGAACCAGCGCTTTGCTGGCCAAAAAAACCGGCGGCACAGGGCCGCCGGTTTCTGTCCTTTTGCGTTTGGCTAACTACCCGCCAAAGTTGTACACGTAGCGCAATCCAAATTCGCTGCGATCGTTGTTGAGAATGATCAACACGTAATCGGTCGGCAGCAGGCGTGCATTGTCATACTTCTTGTCCGCGATGTTGCGGCCATAGGCAGAAATCGCCCAGCGCCCGTCAGGCTCGGTGTAAGTCACATCAAAGTTGAACAGGCTGCGGCTGTCGATCTTGGTAAACCGCGCAGGATCGCTGCTGGGCTCGCCGTACATTGAGGCGCGGTAAGACCAATCCATGCGGAACAGCATTTCACCGCCATTTTCCAAACCCATGATGTACTGCGGGCTGATGGATGCCGTCCATTTGGGTGACAGGGGCGCCACCGCGAAGGGATTATCACTGTCCACATCCGCATCGAGATAGCCAAGGGTGGTGTAAAGGGTGAAGTTTTGGGTCGCAGCCCATGTGCCTTCCCACTCAAAACCCTTGGAGGTCTGGTCAACAATGACATTGACTGTATTAAAACCACCTCCGGAAGAATTACTGATCTGGTAAGGCAGGTCAGAATAGTCCGTATAGAAAGCAGCGATGCTCATCTGGAAATTGTCCGTGGGTGCACCCTTCAGGCCGATTTCATAATTGGTGGCCGTCACATTGTCATTGGCCTCGAAACAGTTAGGCCGGCTGACGTTACCCGGTTGCGTGAAGTCGAGATTGCCAAACAGACAGTATGGGCGCGGTGGAAACTGGCCTGACTGGTAGCCATTCTGAATGGTGCCATAGAGATTCAGGCGGTCGTTCATGTCCCAAACGGCGGCGATTTCCCAACTCGTATCGTTCCAGTCCTCGCTGGCGCTTTCTTCAATCAGGCTGTTATTAATGTTAACCCGGGCATCCTTGTCGTCTTTGGTATAGCGCAAACCGCCGGATAGACGCAGGGTCTCGGTCGCCTGGAATCCCACGTTGGCATAAATGGCTTTGCTCTTGGCTTTCTGGCCCAGTTCAAACGTTCCGGGACCTCCGGCAAAGAAGTTGGGATCCTGACGGTTGGCGCCTTTCTCCTTGAACCAGTACAGGCCGGTCACAAAATCCCAATTGCCAAAATCACCGAAAAACTGCAGCTCTGCAGATTTCTGGTCAGCGTAACCCGTTTCAGGGTAACTGAACAGTGTTTCTTTCACGCTGTCATCGTCCAGGCCGGAACGATATTCTGAGCTGCGATCGGCGTAGATGAACTTCAAGGCCAGGTCCGTAGTCACGTCCCAGTCTGCT
>Ga0265306_10000262_pt1 | contig 23813 bp, 23 predicted proteins | sample Helome_3_FD_192493 | JGI IMG/M metagenome (GOLD analysis project Ga0265306, IMG submission 192493) | Marine sediment microbial communities from subtidal zone of North Sea - Hel_20160420 (Illumina Assembly) | ecosystem: Environmental > Aquatic > Marine > Subtidal zone > Sediment ... | reverse complement strand
TTGCCGGACAGAAACCGGATTTCCAAAATTGACGTATGCATAGCCAAATCGCTGCCAGCGGCTTAAAATCATCAGTATCAGGCTTTTCCAGATAAACCCGCAAGTGGTTTTGATGATAAACCATTTACTGCGCTTCTCGGCAGCCGGATCCAATTCACGCAAAAGACTTCGATCTTCCAGGGTTCGATCATAATTCACCCCCACGGGAATAAATACAATATCGCGGTCATTTTGAGCGTCATAACCGCGGAGCATATAATCCAAAAAGCCAAGTTTAGGCGGTCTTAGCAGTCCGTCGCGACTGAGTCCCCCTTCCAAAAATACGGCCTGGCAGACACCTTCTTTGGTCGCCATATGTACATAGCGTTCCAGAACGCGCCGATACAACGGGTCACTGGAATTACGCCGCACGAAAAAAGCACCCATGGCCCGGATAAGCGTTTGCAGGGGCCAAATTTTAGCCCATTCCCCGACCGCATAAGACAGCGTTGTTTTCTCGGCTGCCAGAAAGGCCACCAGCACATAATCCATGTTGCTGCGGTGGTTAATGACAAATATAACAGTGGATTCGGGATCGATTGACGCAAACTGTTGCTCATCGGCAACACCGATGCGCACGCGGTATAGAAGCCGGGCGATTTTTTTGGCCATCCAGTAGCCAATCCGAAAATAAAGATAAGCATTAAAGGATGGCACGATCTCCCGGGCGTAGGCCATCACCTCTCTTTGAACAATTTCCCGGGGGCAATTGCGTTCCCGGGCAATCACCTGGATGGCTTCGACGATTTTTGGATCGTAAACCAAACGGTCAATCAAAACTTGCCGTTTGGTGAGCTGGAACGGTTTAATCTGGATATCCAGACGCGTACTGATATCATCGATCAGGCGGTTGATCCGTCGCCGGATAAACCATCGCGAACCGGGAATGAGCACCCGTTCCAATATGGCCCAGGCAGATATTGCCATTAGAAAGATGAAAAGCCAGATCGATATGGTGATTTCACCGCTCATGGGATATCGTTTCTTTGGCCGGGCTACTAGCAGGCAGACCCCTATGGGTCAAGCATCGGTTGATGATCACAGTCACAGGTTGACGAATTGACAACGAAGTGAAATAATTACGCATTAGAAGCAATTTACGTTTGGCTGCAGCAGGCTTTTCGTCGGCGTCCGTCGGGATTACATCGCCAGATCTAAAAACGTATTATAGGACAGCAAACAGAGAATTCAAAGGGCTTTTTCATGCAAAACGCAAACTCCAATGATTTTAACAGGAAAGCGCCAGCAGACACGACCGCGGCGGCAGAAAGTGAAAGGATCGGCCGCACAACGGATGTCAAAACAGAATCAGAGCCATCAAAGCAGGAGCAAATTCCGACCGCCTCTCAAACCGCTTTTTCGCCAGCACCAAGGCGTTTTTTTCCATTCCGGTTCTCCCGGCGCACAGTGCTCCTGATCATGACAGGCCTTATCATTGCAATTCTGATGGGGCTGGTGGTTCACGCAAGCTATCGTAATACGGACAAATATTACCTGAGATCCGCAGCCGGCGCGGTGGAAATCTGGCAGGGAACCTTTTCGCCCGGTGGAAAAAAGCGTATACTGATAATGCCCGGTGTGCAAAAACCGACCGAAATTAAAGAAGTGTATGCCAGGGAGGCGGTTTACCCGCTGGCATTTAATTTCTATGTCAGCAAGGCAGATGCCTTAATGGAGGTAACGGGCATGCCGGATTTTGTGGGCATCAAGTCCTATCTAAATAGAGCCCTGTCTTTTGCCACCACCAGGGAGCGTCGTCAAACAACACATGCACGCATCATCCAAATTGACCGTATGATCCTGTTTTACAAAGCCGATGTGGCGGCCACCAAGGGGACCCGTACCGGGCTTGAAGCGGCTCTGGATTATCTTGACCAGGCGGCCAAATTAGATCCCGATGATATTGAAACCGAACTCATAAAAAAGAAAAAGGCATCGATTCGTAAATTATTAGAAACGCTATAGAAAAGCTGAAATGACCACCAAACGCATTCTAATCCTGGCCCCCCTTCTGATCACCTTGATCCTGCTACAGTCTTATTTCTGGGTGCCCACCTATGAACAACAGGCCAAAGGCAACCCCCAGCGTTTGAATCAGTATATCAATGCATCGATTGGAGACGCCGCCATTCTCAATCCGATTTTATCGGCGGACAGCGCCAGCAGCGATATCGAGGGCAAGGTATTTGAAGGCCTGCTTGACCGGGATGAGGAACTGCGGTTCAGGGGGCGACTGGCAACCGGCTGGGAAATTTACGAGGAAGCCTTTTTTTATGTGAATGCAGCGGCAGATGTTCCCGGTCTCGGCCAAGCCGATCCCCGGGCGATCATCGATCTTCTCCTAAATGCCAGCAAAAATAAATTCTCATCTTCTGCTAAACTTCAAAAAACGCTGGACAACATCGCAGCGGTTTCAATGATCCCGGCACGCTCCTATCGTGTTACCGCGCAAAAAAAGCATTCCAATGATGACCAAAAGACAGACGCAATAGAAATCACGGTGTCGGCACCGGCCCGAATCAAGCTTGATTTAAAAACAGTCGACCAGGATCTGTTTGTAAACCTCAGCCAGATCCTTGGAAAAAATTATTTCAGCAGTTTTCAAGGCGCAAAATATCTGGCTGGCACGCCACCGATTGAAACGGGACTGCTGAATTCTTACGCCAAAAAATTCCTGCCGTCCGTGGAGCATAACCCTATCATTGAATTTCACCTGAGGCCCGATGTAAAATTTCATGATGGCCATGAGTTCGATGCCCAGGACGTCAAATTCACCTACGATGCCATCATGGACCCCCGAAACCTCTCGCCCCGCATCGCCGATTATGAACCGGTTAAAAAGGTAGAGGTAATCGATCCGCTCACCGTGCGCATTGTTTATAAAAGGCTGTATTCACCGGCCATCGGAACCTGGGGCATGGGCATCCTGCCCGAGCACCTTCTCAATGATGCCATACTGAAAAAAGAAGCGCTGGCACTGGGCAAAGATCCGCAGTCCTTTTCGATGCGGCAAAGCGGCTTCAACCGCCACCCCATCGGATGCGGGCCTTTTGTATTTCAGGAATGGGTGTCGGACCAATTTATCATCCTCGATCGCTTTAACGATTACTGGGAAGGGCCGCCCCATTATAAAAAGTATGTTTTTCGGGTCATCCCGAATTCACTGACCCAGGAAATGGAATTTTACGCCGGCACCATCGACAGCTACGGGGTTCAGCCCCACCAGGTCATACGCTTGAAGGAAGATCCGAATTTTCAGAGTTTTTCCGGTACGTCATTCGGCTACTCGTATATCGGGTATAATATGCGACGGGAACCTTTTGATGATCGCCGGGTCCGTCAGGCCTTGAGTATGGCGATCGATGTAAACAAAATTATCGAATACGTCCTGTATAATCAGGGAGAGCGCATTACCGGCCCATTCCCCAAACAGACCGATTTTTACAACCACAATATCAAACCCGTTCAGTATGATCCTCAAGGCGCATTGAAATTATTGGCTGAGGCCGGGTGGCAACGCAACGCCCAGGGGTGGCTCGAAAAAAATGGCAAACGCATGCAATTTAAGCTCATCACCAACAACGGCAACGATATCCGCAAGGCCATCCTGGCCATTGCCCAGGATTCATGGAAACAAATCGGCATCGATGTGCGCACCGATCTCGTGGAATGGGCCGTCTTTATTCAGGAACGGGTCAACAAATTGGACTTTGACGCCCTGGTTCTGGGCTGGTCCATGGGAATCGATCCCGATCTTTACCAGATTTGGCATTCCAGCCAGACCGGCCCCCATCAGCTGAACTTTGTTGGTTTTAAAAACAAAGGAGCAGATGATTTGATTATAAAAATCAGGCAGGAGTACAATCACGACCAGCAGGTCGAATACTGCCACCGATTACATGAGATCATCGCGCATGAACAACCTTACACGTTTCTGTACGTCGGCAAGTGGACTGCGATTTTAGACAAACGCATCGTCCTCAAAGAAGTCGATGATACGGCTAATATCGTTTACCGAAAGATCACCCCGACGAAAACGGGTGACTATACCTTTCATTTCAACCGCTGGATCAAACTGGCAAAAGTGCCTGAAATCGCGCCTTAAAAACCATAAGCATCGGTAGAAAAAATGATCTCATTTATCGGCCGCAGTATTGTACAAAAAATTATTACGCTGTTTTTTGTTTCGATCGTATCTTTTTTGATTATCCACCTGGCACCCGGTGAACCCAGCCAGGTGGATCCCATGAATCCTAAATTCACGCGCGAAATGGTTGAACGATTTCGCACGGAATTTCATCTGGATAAACCGCTTTACCGGCAGTATCTCTATTTTTACCGCGACCTGTTCAGCGGCAAGACCATTTCCTGGAAAGATAATCAACCCGTCTTTAAAAAGATATGGGAACGGTTTCTCAACAGCCTGCCGCTGTTTATTGTCGGAACGATTCTGACCTGGACGATTTCATTCCCGGTGGGTATCCGTTCGGCCATCTTCAGGGGGGGAATTTATGACCGCAGCTCAACTTTTTTCGCATATCTGTTAATATCAATCCCCGGATTTTTTTTCGCCTATATCCTGATCATTTTCGTGGTCAATCAATTTCATGTTCCGGTCATCGGCATGGAAACATTTGGAATTGGAGACACCGCCTGGATGAACAGGGCCATGGATCGCATCTGGCACCTTTTGTTGCCTTCCCTGCTGGGGGCAACCGGTGGTATTGCCGTGCTTTCCCGCTATGTTCGCAGCCAGATGCTCGAGGTCGAAGGCCAGGATTATGTCCGCACGGCCAGGGCCAAAGGGCTAACGCCCGACCAGGTTCATTATAAGCACGCTCTGCGCAACGCATTGCTGCCCTTTGTCACCATGTTCGGCCTGATCTTACCCGGTCTGATCGGCGGATCGGTAATTATCGAATCGATATTTGCATGGCCCGGTATGGGCAGAATGGCTTATGAAGCGATTCTGGCACGCGACTATCCGATCATATTAACCCTTAACTTTGTCTCCGCGGTGCTGGTGCTGATCGGGACCTTTATCTCAGACCTGCTTTACCTGGTGGTAGACCCCAGAATTCGGTTGTAATGCAAAATACGAAAACAGACGCTCAAGATATCCAGCTGGATGCACCGCTGGCTCCCAAACGCACTCGCCTGGAGGAGTTCTGGCGCCTTTTCAGGAAAAACAAGCTGGCAATTGCCGGAATGGTTTTTTTCATTCTCTTTTTCTTCCTGGCGATTGCCGGCTTTGGATTAACACGCGGAGACAACCCTCTTTTGGATCCTGCCATGGTCCGCTTGCAGGATAAATTGCGCCCGCCGCTGGCCAGACCCAATCTGGAAAGGTTACAGGCCAATGAAATCCCCAGACTGGGTGTTTATATATTTGGAACCGATGACCTGGGACGCGATGTCTTTGCCCGAATGCTGCAAGGGTCCTGGGTCTCGCTGACCGTCGGTTTTGTGGCGGTGGGTATAGCGGTGCTGATCGGCATATTTTTAGGCGGCATTGCCGGCTACTATGGAAACCGGCATATTCGCGTCGGACAGCTGCTTGCCGCGGCTTTCTTCATCGTTGGCGCCCTGTTGCTGGTCGGCAAACTGATATGGGCGGGATCTGCGCTTTTAATTGGCGGCGCCGGTTGTATTTTTATTTCGATTCTAATGAAAAAAGCAGCTAAAGCTAAAACCAAGTCCGCCGGGACGCGCTTCTGGTATTTTAATACCATTTCAATCGATACGGTGGACATGCGCTTTGTCGACATTATGCTGTGCTTTCCAAGTTTTTTCCTGATTCTGACGGTTGTCGCGCTGCTGCCGGCCAGCATCTACAACATTATGATCGTGATTGGATTGACCAGCTGGATGGGCACCACCCGGTTTGTGCGCGCCGAATTTCTGTCTTTACGTGAACAGGACTTTGTGGCCGCGGCCCGGGCACTGGGTCTGAGCAATTTTCGAATCATTTTTCGTCACATGGTACCCAATGCGGTGGCTCCGGTGCTTGTTTCGGCAACCATCGGCATCGCAACAGCCATTCTGACCGAAGCCGGCCTGAGTTTCCTCGGCTTCGGTGTGCCGCCGCCGCATGCCACCTGGGGCAATATTTTATCGGACGGTCAACGCTTTATATTTGATGCGCCCTGGCTGACCTTCGTGCCGGGAATCGCCATTTTAATTGTGGTGTTGTCGTTCAATCTTTTCGGGGAAGGCCTACGCGATGTGCTGAATCCTAAGCTCAGAGAGAGAAACTAGAACTGACTTTAAAACCCTCATCTTTTGCCCGATGACTGTGTTATAAACCGTTTTGTCGTCGAACAAAATCTAATGGTTTTAAAGCCAGTTCAGTACTTTCATATTCGATGTCTTCGACAATCTTGGTAGTTAATCTATGCGGTATTTTTTAATAATGTTGGTATTCACGAGATATAAAGATGGCAGATAACAAAGCGTTGCTTTCGGTGGAAGAGCTGAAAGTCTACTTTCGCAGCGAGGATGAGGTCGCCCGGGCGGTGGACGGTGTCAGTTTCGATGTCGGTCGCGAAGAAACGGTCTGTCTGGTAGGCGAATCGGGTTGCGGCAAGACGGTAACTGCGCTCAGCATCATGGGGCTTGTCCCCATCCCGCCCGGTGAAATTGCCGGCGGCAAGATTTTATTTCGCGCTAAAAATCTGCTGGATTTCAATGATAGCGACATGCAAAAGGTCCGCGGTAATCAAATCGCCATGATATTCCAGGAACCCCTGACATCATTAAATCCGGTCTTTACCATCGGCGATCAAATCGGCGAGGCCATTCAGATTCACCAGACGGCCACCCAAAGCGAAGTCGTCGAACGCAGTCAACAGCTTTTAAAAGATGTCGGCATTGCCGATCCCGCGCAACGCCTGAGAGACTACCCGCATCAATTGAGCGGTGGCCAACGCCAACGGGTGATGATTGCCATGGCGCTGGCCTGTGATCCGGATCTGGTCATCGCCGATGAACCCACCACCGCTCTGGATGTCACCGTACAGGCCCAGATTTTACGCTTGCTGGACACTATCCAAAAAATGCGTTCCATGTCTGTTTTATATATTACCCACGACCTGGGGGTCGTCTCAAAGGTAGCCGATCGTATCTGTGTCATGTATGCCGGCATCATTGCCGAGCAGGGCAACAAGGATGCTGTTTTGAAGACACCCAAACATCCCTATACCCAGGCGCTGCTGGCATCGCTTCCCAATCGCGAAAAGAGAGGTCAGCGGCTCTACAGCATACCGGGCACGGTCCCTAATCCGGCCTACAAGCCCGATGGCTGCCCGTTTCATCCGCGCTGTCAGCACACAATCCAAAACTGCAGTGAACAATATCCAGGAATGTGCGATTATGGAGACGGACACCACGCTCGCTGTCCGGTGCTATTCGACGGCGGTAAGGGAAACTGGTGCGATTAAAGGTCTGAGAGTTTATTTAGCTAGATGAAAATACAGATAATTTATGAGGCACAGTTTTTGTCTTAATCATAGATTAATGAGGCGAGGCCCCAACTTGGTAAAGAAATGGATGTGATTATCGTATGAATGAAATGGGTTCACGTAACGCCACCATTCTGCAGGTGGACAACTTAAAAAAATACTTTCCCATCCGCAGGGGGTTTTTTCAAAAAATCACGGGCTGGGTCCGGGCGGTGGAGAACGTATCCTTTAAGATCAAAAGGGGTAAAACACTGGGCCTGGTGGGTGAAAGCGGGTGCGGCAAAACCACTGTCGCCAGACTGATATTAAAACTCTTAGACGCCGATGAAGGTCAAATTCTGTTTGACGCGCAGGATATTACGCAGCTTGACGAAAAAGAAATGAAGCCCTTGCGCAAAGAAATGCAGATCATTTTCCAGGACCCTTACGGTTCTTTGAATCCACGTATGACCGTCGGGCAATCCATTGCCGAGGGCCTCAAAATTTCCGGGATTCACAACCGCTCAAAACAAAACCAACGCCTTGAAAAACTATTAAAGATGGTCGGCATGTCACCGGCCAGCAGTGATCGTTTCCCGCATGAATTCAGCGGCGGCCAGCGCCAGCGCATCGGCATTGCACGCGCCTTAAGTGTTGAGCCCGCCTTGATTATTTGCGACGAGCCCGTTTCAGCCCTGGATGTCTCGATCCAGGCCCAGATTATCAACCTTTTGAAAGATCTACAGAGCCAGCTTGAGCTGAGCTATCTGTTTATCTCCCACGATCTGAATGTAGTCGGTTATCTTTGCGACAAAGTGGCGGTGATGTACAAGGGGCATATTATGGAATACGCGCCCGCCGATGCGCTCTTTGATCACCCCTTCCACCCCTATACCCATCTGTTGCTTTCCGCCATTCCGGACACTGAACACAAGATAGGCGCTGAACTGAATGCAACCGCAGATGAAGTGAGCAACACTTTAAATCCGCCTTCCGGGTGTAGCTTTCAGGAGCGATGCCCGCTGAACGAAGAGCGCTGCAAGCACAACCCGATTGAATTCGAAAAAATGGGCCCGGACCATCTGGTGCGCTGCTGGAAAGTGGCCCGCAACGGTTCCTACTGATTTTTTTGGGTGCCCCTGAGGATCTCTAAATACAAAAAGGAAACAGCCTGTGTACAATACGAGTAACAATACCCCCAAGTCGGAAATTGACCAGCGCATCGCCAATCTCAAAAAACTGCTGGAGAATAATCATATCGAAGCGGCGCTTCTCGTTCAGCGGGCGGACCTGTTTTATTTTAGCGGCACCATCCAGGAAGCGCACCTTTTCGTCCCGCTTAACGCCGAGCCGGTTTTGATGGTTTTTAAAAGCCTTGATCGGGCCATTGCCGAATCGTCCTTAAGCCGTATCGTGGCTTTGGAATCGCCGCGTGCCATCCCGGAGATCCTGAATCACTATGGCTATGCCTTACCGCAAACCATCGGAATGGAACTCGATGTATTACCCGTCAATCTGTACGTTAATTACCAGCGAACGTTTGAAGACCGTCATCTGGTCGACATTTCCCATCTGATTCGCCTGGTACGGGCGCTAAAATCTCCCTATGAGATCGACCTGATGCGCCGGGCGGCCAGGCTGTCCGATGAGGTGGCCGAACAGGTCCCCGCACTTTTGCACGCAGGGATGACCGAGCTTGAACTGGCCGGTCAGGTTGAAGCCGAAGCCCGCAAACGAGGCCATCAGGGGGTTGTCCGCATGCGGCTGTGGGGCAGCGAAATGTTTTACGGGCACTTGATGGCCGGTCCCTCCGCTGCCGTGCCCAGCTTTCTGTCCTCGCCCACCGGCGGCACGGGTGCCAGCCCGGCGGTTGCCCAGGGCCCGGGATTTCGACCCATTCAGCGGCACGAACCGGTGCTGGTCGACTATGTCTTTGCTTTAAACGGCTATTATTCAGACCATGCCCGCATTTTTTCCATCGGTGAACTGCCGGAGGATTTGATGGCGGCGCAAGCAGCCATGGTCGAATTGCAGGCCCTGATTAAAGAAGAAGCCAAACCCGGTGTCGCGTGCGGCGCGATTTACGATCTGGCCTTAGAGTGGACGCGCGCGAAGGGATACGAAGAACATTTTATGGGTGTCGGCAAGGAACGTATTCGGTTTATCGGACATGGGGTCGGTGTCGAGCTGGATGAGTACCCGTTTCTGGCAGCCGGGCAAAAGCTTGAGCTTCAGGCGGGCATGACCCTGGCACTGGAACCCAAACTTATCTTTCCGGAAAAAGGCGTGGTTGGCATTGAAAATACACACCTGGTAACCGAGAACGGACTGGCGCAATTCGGGCGGTTTCAGGACGACATCGTGATTGTTTGAATTTTTCACGCAAAGGCGCAAAGACACCAGGAATTTTTTCCATTCAATATATAGATCAACGCCACGTTCTAGAAAAAACACCTATCCGCACGGGCCCCAGTGGGTCTTTAAGCATCCGATAGCTTTGTTTCCAAGCGTTGCATTTTTTTTTGCTGCTCTTGATAAAGTTTATGGGCCGTTTCAAGCGAGACCCTCTCAAAACGGATGGTATCGCCGGGGGTGGCCTGCGCAACCTTGGAAAGATCCACAGAGATAACGGTTACAATCTTGGTATAGCCGCCCACCGTTTGCTCGACGAATAGAATGATGGGTTGTTCATCAGCGGGGATTTGAACCCCACCCGGCATGGTGGGCTCGGATATAATGCTTTTCGGCATCCCCTTGTGAAGCCTGACTTCCGGGCCCTGGAGCCGGTAGCCCATGCGGTCGGCTTTAGTGCTGACCATAAAATCCGATTGAAATATAACCTCAAGGCCTTCCTGGAAAAAGTCATCCTGTGGGCCGGGGATCGCGCGGATTAAGAGTTCCGGAGGATATGCGGGGATCATGTCTGAAGGCATTTTCCGTCTGCCGCTCAGGCGTTTGCCCCGACCGCAATTTATGACATCACCGGCTTTTAGCAACCGCCCATGATAACCACCGATGTTTCCGCCGACATAGGTGGAACGGCTGCCCATCACTTCGGGCACATCGATTCCGCCGTTTACGGCCAGGTAAGCCCGGCAACCGCTTTGCACCTGTTGAATGTCGAGCACATCTCCTGGTTTTACGCTAAATGACGTCCAGGTTTCTACGGGTTGAGCATTCAATGTCATTCCGATTCCAGCTCCGGCCACCGCCAGGTCAGCTGCCGCCATAATTTCAAGCCGTGGACCCATCACCGTGATTTCCATAACAGCGGTGTTCTTCGTATTGGACACCAGCAAATTGGCGCAATGGAAGGCAAATGCGTCCAGAGCACCGGACACGGGAATACCCATTTGCTGATAACCAAAGCGCCCTTCATCCTGAATCGTTGTGTAGCCACCCGGTGTCAGTACCGAAAATACCTCCATTATTGCGCCTCCTCTTTAACCAAGCGAGCGTACTTTTCAGCGGAAATGGCTTTGAATTTGATGCGATCTCCCGCCTGGTAAAGAAATGGGTTGCGTCGCGCGGGCGCAAACAATTTAACCGGGGTGCGGCCGATGAGCTGCCAGCCGCCCGGGCTGGCAATCGGATAGATGCCGGTCTGATTATTGGCAATCCCCACGGACCCTTCCGGAACGAGGGTGCGGGGGGTCTCCAGCCGGGGTGTGTGCAGCTTTTCGGAAAGTCCCCCCAGAAAGGGAAAGCCCGGGGTGAACCCCACCATATAGATCAGGTATTGCGGTTCGCAATGCAGTTTAATGACTTCCGCAACCGTCAGATTGTTCTGGCCGGCTACCTTGTCAATATCCGGCCCGAAATCACCGCCATAACAGACTGGAATTTCGACGGTGCGCGGTGGCGGGATCTTTATTTCGCCGAGTCGGGCCTCCAATGTTTCAAGCATATTCTGAAGCTTGGCAGGATGGGTGATTGCTGGATCGTATATAATGAGCAGCGAACGGTAGGTTGGAATGATCTCGGTCACACCCTGCGGTGGATTGTCTTCCATAACGATGGCCATGGATCTGACCTTGTTGTTTACATCCGGATCAATGACATCACCGTATTCAACCAGAAGTCCGCGATCACCTGCCGTGCGAAAACGGGCTTTTTCAAACAGATCAGCTTGCATCCGGGTCAATATTCCTTTCCCATCGGGGTTACAGTCACTCCATCTGCTTCAAGCGTTTCACGAATGCTTCTGACAAGGTCCACCGCTTTAGGATTATCTCCGTGCACACACAATGTTTGGGCTTCAAGCGGAATGGTTGTGCCGTCCACCGCAATCACAACCCCTTCTTTAACCATCCGCAGCGCTCTTTCTGAAACCGCCTGGGGATCTTTGATAACGGCACCGGGTTGACGACGGGACACTAAAGTTCCCTCGGGGCTGTACGCCCGATCCGGAAATGCTTCGTAGACCACTTTAAGCCCTACTTCTTGTCCGATGCGTGTCATGAGTTGTCCTTTGGCACCGGCCAGCGCAACGTACAGCAGCTCAGGATTCACACGGACAATTGCTTCGGCGACAACCCGTGCAACGTTTTCATTTTCGACAGCTGTCAAATACAGCGCACCGTGAGGTTTTACGTGTTGCAGCTGAGTCCCGTGGACGGTGCAAAACGCCTGCAGGGCACCGACTTGATAAATCACATAATTGCACAGCTCTTCCATGGTGCAATCCATGTTGCGGCGTCCGAAACCCATCAAATCGGGATACCCCGGGTGTGCGCCCACACCTACACTATTTTCGACGGCGATGGCGACCGTGTGGTTCATCACGGCAGGGTCTCCGGCATGCCATGCGCAGGCGATGTTGGCAGAGGTGATATATCGGATAACCGCCTCATCCATCCCCAGTTTGTAGGCACCGAAGCTTTCACCCATATCGCAGTTGAGGTCAATTCTTTTCACCGCATGTCTCCTTTCAAAAAGAAGCTGTTCAATCCTGAAGGCCGCCTATTTGATGGTCATCAAATTGGGAAGAAACAGCGCGATTTGAGGAAAAATCGTCAGGATGGCAGTGGTCAGCAGCATCAAAAAGAAAAAGGGCAAAGCGTATCTGGCAACCTTCACAATCGGCTCGCCGGTCAGGCCCTGAATAACAAACAGGTTAAAACCGACCGGTGGTGTAATCTGGCTGACTTCCACCATCAGGATCAAATATATACCAAACCAGATGGGATCAAAACCGGCGGCCGTCACCATGGGCAGGGCAATCGGCAGCGTCATGACCACAATGGAAAACCCATCGAGCAGACAGCCCAATATGACATAAAAGACCCCCAGCAGGATCATGAGCATGTAAGGGGAAAGACCCAATTCGGTGATTGCCCGGGTGATGGCCGCCGGGATGCCTAAAAATCCCATGACCCGGGACAGAAAACCGGCCCCCACCACGATCATCATAATCATGGCATTGGTTTTAACCGCGCCTATCAGACATTCAAATAAAATTTTAAAATTCATCTGACGGTTGAGAAACGCAAACACGGCAGCGCCTAAAACCCCCAAAGCCGCCGCCTCTGTCGGCGTGGCGACACCGCCGTAAATACTCCCTAAAACCATCAGAATTAAAATCAAGGTCGGCGCCAGGTCTTTGAGGCCCACCAATCGTTCTTTCCAGCTGTAGCTTTCCTGGGTTCGGGGTGCAATTGCAGGATTACGGATGCCGCGATAGATAATGTAGCAGGAGTAAATTCCCGACAGGAGCAGACCCGGGAGGATGCCGGCCATGAACATTTTGCCGATGGACACTTCTGCTAGAATGGCATAAACGATCATGATCAAAGATGGCGGAATCAGAAATCCCAGGGTGCCGGCTCCGGCCAGGGATCCCATGGCCAGACGCCGATCATACCCCAGCTTGTCGAACTCGGCCAGCGTGATCCGGCCGACGGTGGCGGTTGTGGCGGCACTTGAGCCCGATACCGCCGCAAAAAGCGTACAGGATACGATGTTCATCAGCAATAGTCCGCCGGGAAGGCGGTAAAGCCAGGGAACCAGGGATTTGAAAAGCTTTTCGGAAATCCCGGAGCGATACAGGATTTCACCCATGAGAATAAAGAGCGGCAGGGCCACATATTCCCATTTTTCGATGGTCGCCCACACTGACGATGCCATGTTGTTGCCGGCCGGCAAAGGGCTGAAAATAACCATGCCCATAAAACCGACGATGAAAAGCGAAAATCCGACCCAGATACCGGCAGCCAAAGTCAGGAACAATATCCCGAACACAACCAGAGCCATCATCAGGTTTGCTTCCATTAGACGACTTCCTCCCCGGTCCCGATAGCCTCATAGGTTTTAAGGGTGGTTGCAAACAGTTGCAGCAAAAAACAAGCCGCTCCGACGAGCATCACGACCTGTGGGATCCACAGAGGGGTATTTGTCAGTGTCCCCGAGGTCGAATGATAATGTATCGCCGCCCGCACCATTTTTAAAAGATACCACCACAGATACCCCATAAAAAGTGTGGTGATGGCGGTCGCCACAAAGGTGATGCTTCTGGATAATTTTTCCGGGAGAAAGCCCAGCACGAGGGTGATCCGGATGTGTCCCCGCTCCTTAAGGCAATAGCCGGCACCAAGAAAAATAATAGCCGCCAGCCCATAAGCGCAGTACTCATCGGCAATGAGGGTCGTCTTTGAAAATATATTCCAGAGAAAGATTTCAACCAGGATCAATAGGGTCATCAGCCCCAGCATTACCGCCGAAATTCTGGCCACCCAGTTGTTCAGGTTTTCGATCAACCGCACAAGGAAGTTCATCTTGACACCATCAATCCGTTAAACGGAAAAGAGCGGGTCCGGCGAATTGAAACCGCGAACCCGCTCATTTGCAACGTTTCGTATTTTACTTCATACGACCGGTGATTCGATCATACTCATTCAGGATTTTTTGGGCTTCGGCACCCGCCTTTTTGGCCCATGCGGTGCGCAGCTGCTGGCCGATGGCATTCAGTTGAGCGCGGAATTCATTGCTGACAGGTTTGATAGCCATGCCTTTTTCAACCAGGGTAGACCGGCTTTTGCGGTCCATGTCGCCGGCCAGGTTCCACATATCGTCTTCCATTTGAGCGGCAATTTCAAGCACCGTCTGCTGGATGTTTAGGGGCAGCTTGTTCCAGGCATCCAGGTTGACGTTGATCATATTGACAGGGCCGACGATATTGATGGGCGTAAAATATTTGAGAACTTCCCAGGCCTTGGCATCGACGCCGGAAACAGACGATGTGTACATGGAATCCAACAGCCCGGCCTTCATCGCGGGATAGACTTCGCTGAAGGGCATTTTGCGCGCCGCAATACCGGTCGCTTTGCCAAAGGCGAGACCGGTGCCGTCATAGACCCGCATTTTCAGACCCTTGAGATCCGCCTCGGCATTGACGGCCCGCTGGGTGTAAATGCCGGAAAATGGCCATACCGACGAGTACAGGGTGAACTGGTTAAATTTTTTAAGAATTTCGGCATAAGTCGGTTTGGCCAGTTGATAAAGAAGGCGCTGCTCAAAAGCGTTGCTGGAAATGAAGGGCTGGGCCGTCAGGGCCAGCGTTGGGGCATCACCCTCCACCATGCCGGTGGGAACTTCGGCAATAACGAGCTGTCCTTCAGCTACGGCACGCAACAGTTCGGGTCCTTTGAACCCGAGGGCGGCACCGGGATGCAAAACGATATTAAGCTCCCCGTTGGTTGCTTCCTTTACCTTGTCAGCAAATTGCTGGGCACCTTTGGAATGAAAGTTGCCTGCGGGATAGTTCAAATGGAGATCCCATTTGGTTTTTGCCAAAGCACCCGAAAAAGATACCAGGCTAAAAATGAGACAGAACAACACAATCATAAGTTTTTTCATTAATGTTTCCTCCTTTTACTGTGGTGTGGTGGGATGCTTAACAATTTGAAATTATAGTTGACATATATTCTGAATATGTGTCAAGCGTGTTTTATTTAAAAACGGCAATATATATCGTCTGTCTTTTAGAACAGTTAGTTGTCAATGCCGTTGCTGCTGAAGTGGCAGTCGAATTCAAATTAGAAAAAATTCCAGCAAAATTAATAATAATTTCTTAGTGTTGAAAGGAGATTGCTGAATGGGATCCAAAACATACAAAGTCACATCACCGGTGATGGGTACCTTTTACCGTGCCTCAGCCCCGGGAGAAAAGCCCCTGGTGGAAGTTGGACAAAAGGTCAATGCTGCAGAGGTTGTCTGTATGATCGAATCCATGAAAATATTCACCGAGCTGAGGGCGGATCAGCCCGGAACGGTGAAAAAGATTTTGGTCGAGAATGAAGAACCGGTCATGAAAAACCAGGAACTTATCGAAATCGAGATCGCGTAACCCAATATCTTTTTAATTGATCACCACGAGGTTCTGAATGACAGAAAGTAAATTTAACAAAATCTTGATCGCCAACAGAGGTGAAATTGCCGTCCGGATTATACGCGCCTGCAAAGAAATGGGAATCAAAACAGTCGCTGTTTTTTCGGATGCGGATGCAGACGCCCTGCAGGTCAAATATGCCGATGAAGCGGTCAATATTGGTCCGGCTTTAAGCCGCAAAAGTTATCTGAACATGGACAACATTATTCAAGCGGCAACGGGGACAAAGGTCGATGCCGTTCACCCCGGGTATGGTTTTTTGTCTGAAAACGCTGATTTTGCCAAAGCCTGTGTCGATAACAACCTGGTATTTATCGGCCCTTCGGCTGAGTGCATTGCCGCATCCGGCAACAAATCGGCTGCCCGCAAAACCTTAATGGCGTTGGGCATTTCAATAATACCCGGCAGTGATGACATCATTTCCTCACCGGAGGAGGCCTTTGAAGTTGCCATGGATGTCGGCTATCCCGTTATCCTTAAGGCCTCAGGCGGTGGGGGTGGAAGGGGCATGCGCATCGCCAATGATCAAAATGAACTGGCAGATGCACTTGCGGTGGCTTCCGGAGAGGCCCGGGCGGCCTTTGGCAATCCGGACCTCTATCTCGAAAAATACATCGAAAAACCCCGGCATATCGAAATCCAGATTATAGGGGATCATTTCGGCAACTATATTCACCTCGGTGAGAGAGAATGCAGTATCCAGATGCGATACCAGAAACTGATTGAAGAGTCGCCTTCGCCATTTGTCGATGAAGCCCTGCGAAACAAATTGGGAGAGACCGCCATTCAGGTGGCCCGTTTGATTGGATACACCAATGCCGGCACCATGGAGTTCCTGGTGGATAAAAACAAGAACTTTTATTTTATGGAAGTAAACGCCCGGATTCAAGTTGAACATCCGGTAACCGAGCTGGTCACCGGCCTCGATATCGTACAGCAGCAGATTCTTCTGGCACAAGGTGAAAAGTTACCGCTGCGACAGGATGAAATTCGCCTGAACGGATGGTCGCTGGAATGCCGCATTAATGCGGCCGATCCGGCAGATAATTTTATGCCTTCTCCCGGCGAAATCCAAAAACTGATTCTACCGAATGGGCCGGGAGTCAGGGTGGATACGCATATTTATAACCACTATGTAATATCGCCGTTTTATGATTCCCTGATCGGTAAATTAGTGGTGTGGGCTAAGGATAGAGACATGGCGATTAAAAGAATGCAAAGAGCGCTTTCTGAATTCCAGATAGAGGGTATTAAAAGCACAATTCCCTTTCATCAACGCGTGTTTCAGGATGAGGATTTCATCAGAGGAGATATCGATACCCATTTTCTGGAAAAATTTGCTGATCTGCGCTGACGCGTACTTTAACAAAATCGGTTTTTGATTTCAAATCATCCGCTATGGGTTAGGCCAGTTTCTGTAAAAACGCGATAGCCTCCAGCATGCGATCAACCAGATGTTGGTGATATTTCTGTCCAAGCTCTTGAGAAGCCTTTGTTGACTCGCCTGAGGTTCCGCCTGATTTTTCTGCCAATCTTTCCATTTCGGCCGGGCTGCTGGGCACATAACAAAGGGTATCACCGGAATACCTTGGGTCAACATGATAAATGCGATCATGCTGGTGGGGGTTATCCCGGGCTCTTTCCATCTTCACCAGATCCGGGTGACAATACCACATGTGCGAACCCTCAATCTCTTCGGCATGGCCCACTTCTCCCCATTCCATATCGCCCGTGAATTCTTTCGACATGTAAGCCGGGTCGAATATAATCACCTTAACGCCCAACTCCCTTTTCGCTCTTTCGGCTGCGATTTGCATCCAGGCTACGTTGACAATCCGATGACCGTTGAGCAGAATAAATTTGTCGAAATTATGGTTAGACAGGGATTTGATCACGTCAAAAGCAACCTCGATCAGCACCTCGGCCCTTATCGTAATGGTACCGGGAAGAACCAGATGATGGGGGCTCCAACCAAACCACAGCGGTGGGGCAACCAGGATCCCGGCTTTCAGGGCCGCCGCTTCGGCAATCGCATTGGCCACCATTGTATCGGTTCCGACCGGCAGATGCGCTCCATGCTGTTCGGTACTGCCGATGGGCAGGATAATGGTTCCCTGGCTTGCGGTGGTTTTCTGTTTAACATCCTCCCAGGTCAGGTTCTGCAACCAAACTTCTTTTTCCAATGTCATTCCCCCTGTTGAGACGATTTGCGGTTAAGCGTTCTGCAATCCTTGAAAAATATGAACGCAATGCCGTTGCCGATGACAATAATCGCCCAACCGCTGGCAATAAAAAAGGGGCTAGGCTTTTGCCTGTCCCCTTTTCAACCTGGCAAAAAAAGTATTTTAACGTTTGGAAAATTGAAACCGCGCCCGGGCACCCTTCTGGCCGTATTTTTTTCTTTCTTTGACCCGGGGATCGCGTTTGACAAATCCGGCCTTTTTCAAGGATGTCCTCAGCCCCGCGTCTGTCAATATGAGCGCTTTGGTAATTCCGTGACGAACCGCTCCGGCCTGACCGGCAATACCGCCGCCTCTAACGCTGACATTCACGTCAAAGGAACCGGCTGTGTTGGTTAACTTAAAGGGTTCCTGCAAATCGGTTCGCAATGTTTCGAGCGGAAAATAGTCCTCTAAAGGACGCTTATTGATGATGATTTTGCCGCTTCCGGGTGTCAGCCACGTTTTGGCAATAGCGTTTTTGCGTTTACCGGTAGCGTAATAGATGTTTTCTTTTGGCATTGGGTTCCTCGACAAACGGGTTATTCGGTTTCGTTGTTTTAAGAGACGATTAGGGTTTCAGGCTGCTGGGCCTCATGTGGATGCGCGTCGCCGGCATACACTTTCAGTTTTTTAAAAAGCTGCCGTCCGAGTTTATTCTTGGGCAACATCCCTTTGACGGCTGATCGCACCAGCGCCTCCGGCTGCTTTTCCAGAAGATCCTTTGCGGTTATTTCCTTTAAACCGCCGATGTATCCACTATGACGATAATAAATCTTTTGATCCATTTTGCGGCCGCTCAGGGTGATTTTAGCGGCATTAACCACAATCACCCAATCGCCGCTGTCTACGTGGGGCGTGAACTGCGGGTTATGTTTGCCGCGCAATCGCTGCGCCACCTGTGAAGCAAGTCTGCCCAGCACAGCTCCATTTGCATCAATGACATACCACTTTTGCGGGTTATCCGAACGCTTGGCACTGAATGAATATTTTTTCACCTTTAGGGCTCCTCGAATTAAATAATCCGGCAAACCTAAGCAAAATATCGTGTGATGTCAAGAAAAAAAATGAAATTGGCCCTTTACAATCCTTTAATTTTGATTTTATTGTCCAGCATATAGTGGTTGTCAAAAAAACGTTCTGTTATGCCAAAATTTTTCCTACAACCACTTATACCCCAATTTCGTAATCCGGAACATTATTATGAAATGCAGTATAATTTGAATATGTATAAAAAAATTAGGTATACCTAAAATGGAAAAACGTGAAGTAGAGGTCAAATTTTTTCTGGACGACATCGAACGCATGCAGCACCGTATAACAGGCCTGGGGGCCAGATCGATGGGGCGTGTCTATGAGAACAATATTCGTTATGAAGATGACGGCCATAACCTGATCAAGAAGCATTCTCTGTTGCGCCTGCGCCAGGACAAAAAGGCGATTTTAACGTTTAAATCCAAACCGGCGGCAGCCAGCCGGGATTTTAAAATCTTCAATGAACTGGAAGTCGAGGTTTCCGATTTTAAGACCATGAATCAGATTCTGAACAGCGTGGGCCTGCAATCTGTTCAGCGCTACGAAAAATGGCGCGAAACCATGATTCTGGGCCAAACAGCATTTTTCCTGGATACCATGCCCTATGGCACGTTTTTGGAAATCGAGGGTCAGGAAACCGACATCCGGCACTATGCTGCCCGGCTTAATTTAAGCTGGCGCAGACGTATTATTTTAAATTATCTTGAAATATTTGAAATCCTCAGAAAAAAGCGACACGTTGCCTTTCAGGACCTCACATTTGAAAACTTTGAAAGCGGCGACTTAAAGGTGGGCGCTTTTGTGGATCAGCTGGAAGCCGGCGATGAATAAAATTAGATGTCAGGTGTCAGTTTTCAGGTGTCAGAATGAAGAACTTATGATGTTAAAAACTATCAATTTCGCGTGATGTCACCTTTTTCTGACACCCGACACCTGAAACCTAATAATCAAAATACCGGCGGGGCGTCATCTAAGGCATCAAGAATATCATCGCCGGCGGGCACTTCTCCGGGGGTCGGCGCACTGGCGGGCGGTTCCTGAGAGGGCTTTTGCCGAGCGGGCGGTTGTCGGGTAGATGCTTCAGCGGGCTGCGCTTCACGGGGTGGGGTATCCTCGACTGGCGATTCCGATGAAACAACCGGCAGGGGAAGCAATTTTATTGCAAAGTCCTGCTCCAACAGCAATTTTCCGGTTTCGCTAAACACGTAGACCGCAGCTGTTTGAAACTGATCTGCATAATTCGGCGCTCGGGAGGTAAAATTCATGGTGCGAAAGCGCTTGATTGAAAAACGCTTGCCGCGCTTTCCGGCAGGTTTATTGCCGGCAAGCTCTACGACCGGCATCACCAGCCATTGTTTTTTCTCAAGATCAGCACCCTTTAATACGACAACGGCATTACCAGCTACCCGCTGGTATCCCTGGCTGGTATTTTTTATTTTGAACTGGGCCATTAAGTTCGCATTGTCGGATTCACGTGAGACCTTAAAGTTTTCAACTGCCACTCCCATAACTGCTTCTGCATCAAGCGTCTGATTGTCTACAGGTTGGGACCGGCGCGCCCGGGCAACAGACGGTTCTTTTTGGCGTTTTCGGACCAACCTGGATTTGGCCACCGCCTGAGGCTGAGCGTTATCCGGTTTGGCAGCTGTTACACTTTTTCGGGACAGTCGATTTTCAGCAACGTTTTCTTTGGCCCTGGATTCAGCTATCACCAGACGGGCCATCAAAATTTCTTTTTCATGGCGCAAGGTCTCAATTTGCTGTTGTGAATTCTGAGACCGTATTTGCAGGTCATTATTTTCTTTTAGAATTTTTTGGTTGCTAAAAAAAAGGACGGCCACGAACACAAACGCCAGGCAAAACAAACACCCCGCCGCAGCAATAATGGTTTTAAATCGCTTTAAGGTGATGACATTGCCGTGATCGCCGATAAATAATAGGGTCCAGCGTCTATCAGCTCCACGACGAATTGTTTTCTTAAACTCATCAAGGTTCATAATAACGTTACGCGTACAAGATCGCCCTTGCAGACTTTCAACTGCTTTTGAGCACTACCACAGTTTATGGCAATTTCCAAATACCCGCGACTGCCGATCAGCGCCAGCGGCGACGCCGGTGCTGCATCTGCGTATGTATTCGCCAGACCGCAAATTGCCAGCGATCCGATGCGAATTCGGGGCTGCTTGGAGGCCCCGGGTCGACAAAAAGCGCTCAGGTGAATCGCAGCAATATTGGTTATCAGATTACCGAAACGATCAATCGATACGATTTTTCCGACCAGCTCGCCCTTTTCAGATACCTGACACGTCAGATCGGTCAGATGCACGATGTCCTGGACCCTGATTCTGGCACCAAGCGCGTCAAGTTTCGTGCCACACGCCACATGGGCGCCCAAAGCAGCGAAAATATCTCGCCCGTGGAATGTCGCGCTCAGCGGCTCAAGAAAATAATCCGAATTGCTTACACGAATAATCTTATCAGATTTTTGATCTCTCAGCAAAAGGCTTAAGACACCATTGTCCGGCGCGATAAAAAAATGCTGGCGAAGGTGAACTGCCAGAACAGCGCGTTGGCTTCCAACACCCGGATCAACAACCACGATGTGGACCGTCCCTTCTGGGAAAAAATGAAAATAAGCGGGTATCAGATAGGCGGCCTGGGTGATATCCTGCGGTTCGATCTGATGCGTGATGTCAATTACCGATACCGAGGGGCAAATCGAGAGCAATACGCCTTTCATCACCCCGACGTATTCGTCAGCGGTGCCAAAATCCGTTAGAATCGTAATGACTGCCATGGTAATTTAAAAGAATGCCCTTAACGAAACAGTTTGCTTTGCACCCGAAACCCTAAATGTTTGTAAGCCGCCTCAGTCGCTTTTCTACCGGATGAGGTCCGCAGAACAAACCCAATCTTCAGCAGATAGGGTTCGACAATATCCACCAGCGTATCGGATTCTTCCTGTAAAGTGGCCGCAATTGCTTCAATTCCAACAGGGCCGCCGGTATAAAATTCAATTATTGTTTTCAAATAGCGGCGATCCAGATCTGTAAGGCCTCTTTTGTCGACCCCCTCCAACTCAAGGGCGCCTTCAACCGTCGCTTGTGTAATGACACCATCGGCTTTGACCTGGCTGAAATCCCGCACCCGTTTAAGCAGCCGATTCACGATTCGGGGTGTCCCTCTGGAGCGTTGCGCCAGTTCCACAGCGCCGGCGGTATCGATTTTGACATTCAGTAATTTGGCTGAACGTCTGGCAATTTTTACGAGATCATCGTCATTGTAAAAATCAAGACTGCGAAAAATGACAAAGCGATCCCGCAACGGCGCTGTTAACAGCCCCACGCGCGTGGTGGCTCCCACCAGCGTAAAACGGTTCAGCCGGTAGCGATGGCTGCGCGCATGAACGCCTTTGTCGAAAATAAAGTCAATGGCAAAGTCCTCCATGGCCGGATACATAAATTCCTCAACCGCTTTGGGGGTCCGATGAATTTCGTCGATAAATAAAATGTCACCGACTTCAAGATGGGTGAGAATACCGACCAGATCGCCGCCTTTTTCAAGGGCCGGACCGGAAGTCACCGTGAGTTTGCCTTGCATTTCATTAGCAATAATGTGGGCCAAAGTTGTTTTCCCGAGACCCGGCGGGCCGTGAAATAAAACATGATCCATGGGTTCATCGCGTTGAGTGGCTGCCTGAATCGCAATTTTTAAGGTTTCGACAATTTCTTCCTGGCCGACATAATCTGAAAGCCGCTCCGGCCGCAACGATAGAATATCGGACTCCTGATCTTCGGTCAAAACTACACCGGAAATCAGCCCTTGACTTTCAGAAGAATATTTAATGACATCATCAGACATGTGTCACTCCACCTAATTCGTTATCTGTTATATTTTTGTTCGCCGCGGTAGATTTCATCCAATAGTTCCTCGGGCGAACTTATCGCCTGTTTGCGCCCAAATGCATCGGCAATCATACGCTTGGCATCAGACGTCTTATGGCCGAGCTGTTTGACGAGTACTTCAAATACCTGCTCTGTAAAATCCTCCGCAACATCCGTTTCCCGTTTGTCTGCTTTACGAATCAGCGCAAATTTGCCCATCTTGCCTTCAAGGGTGGCGATGATTTTCTGGGCCGTTCGTGTGCCAATGCCTTTGAGCCGGGTGAGGCTGTGAACGTCACGATTCTCAATTGCCCGGGCGACCTCACTGACCGGAACGCTTAAGGCTTTGACGGCCTTTAGTGGCCCGATATCCTCCACCGAAATGAAAGACTGGAAAAACTCTTTTTCGGCTTCCAGATTAAACCCGATTAAAATCGGTTTGGGTTGCCGTTCGGTCTGTTGATAAAATACATAAAGGGCGATCTCATCACCGGCTTTTTGGGGTTTTATGGTTTCCATCACAAAGGCCGGAAGCAAAATTTCATACCCCACCTGATTGGCCAGCACCAGCACCCGTTCGTCTTCCTTTTTTAAAATTTTACCTTCGATGTAACCGATCATGTTGTCGCTTCGCTCCAACTCCGTATCTCATCGGTTCTGCGCTATTTGTTATTGTGACTGATCCGTCTTGCATGACCTATCGAAAAACAAACAGCAAATAACGCATAACAACTACTTAACGGCACGCAAGCTATCCTGATAGCGATACAACCCGATTAGCGCCAGACCCACCGCATCGGATGCATGCACG
>Ga0265306_10000261_pt1 | contig 23854 bp, 20 predicted proteins | sample Helome_3_FD_192493 | JGI IMG/M metagenome (GOLD analysis project Ga0265306, IMG submission 192493) | Marine sediment microbial communities from subtidal zone of North Sea - Hel_20160420 (Illumina Assembly) | ecosystem: Environmental > Aquatic > Marine > Subtidal zone > Sediment ... | reverse complement strand
CGGAATTCTGCGCGTGCGCGTTGCCTGAAGGCAGGACGCTCATGGAACCGACGGCTAGCGCCACAGCGCCGGACACGGGGTTCAACCGCACAGCCAGGGGCCGCCGTATCCGCGTGCAAGCAGTCATCTGATCTCCCGGTGACCTTGCTCTGGCAAGGCGAAAGACGCGGGCACCCGAGTGCTAGCGCCTCGTCGTCAACAACAACCAATTCCCTGACGAGATCATTTTTCCCCGCCAGACTTTTGTCAAACGAATGCTTATGTAAACGTGACGGGAGTCACGCAATTGAGGTTACGGCAGCCGGCGCAGCACCTGGCTGGTATCCGGCCGGACACCTCGCCAGACCTGGAAAGCTTCGGCTGCCTGCTCCACCAGCATGCCCCAGCCCTGGTGAACGGACTTCACGCCTCGCTGCCGGGCCCACCGCACAAAGGGCGTGTCGGACATCGCATAGGACAGGTCATAGCATGTACTGCCCCTGCCCAGGATGCCGTCGGGAAACGGGGGCGTGTCCCCGTGCAGGCCCGCGGAAGTGGCGTTGATGATCAGGTCGAAAGTTTCTGCGCCAAGTTCGTCGAAGCTGCAGGCGCGCACTTTGCCCAGGTCGCCAAAACGTTCGGCAACTTCCTGGGCGCGTTCGACCGTGCGATTAGCGACGCAGACTTCGGCAGGGCCGGCCATCAACAGTGCCGGGATTACGCCGCGGGCAGCGCCCCCGGCGCCGAGTATCAGGATGTGGGCGTCGTGGATATCTACTTTGAGATTTCGGTCGAGGTCACGCGTCAAACCCAGGCCGTCGGTATTGTCGCCGGACAGTTTGCCGTTATCGGTGACGGTGATGGTGTTCACCGCGCCGGCGAGCTCGGCCCGGGGCGTGCAGGTATCCACCAGGTTCGCGGCCGCTTCTTTGTGGGGCACCGTCACGTTGAGACCGCGTAAGCCTTGCTTCACCAGGGCCCTGACCCGCACCTCCAGTTCCGCCGGTGCGATGTCGAAGGCCTCGTAGCTGATCTTCTCGCCGGTCTGGTCCGCGAATAGCCCGTGAATGATCGGCGACTTGCTGTGCGCGATCGGATGGCCGATGACCCCGTAACGATCTGACATGCGTGTGACTCCCCCGGTGGACGGGCGAAATGCCGTGGCTTGCGGACAGCGCCACCCCAGCAGTCCCCGCCGGCTTTTTACCATAATACCCGGGCCTCGTCGTGGGCAGAGCGGGCTTTGCCCGCGCCCCGTCCGCCGCGGGGCTGGGATAATCACCCAGATGAATACCGACATGCGCCTGCGATGCCCCTGGTGCGAGGGCGTCAGCGATGCCTACCGGAGTTACCACGACCAGGAGTGGGGCGTGCCGGTGCGCGACGACAACCTGCAGTTTGAATTCCTGTTGCTGGAAGGTGCGCAGGCAGGCCTGAGCTGGGCCACGGTGCTGCACAAGCGCGACGGTTATCGGCAGGCCTACGCGGGTTTCGACGCCGAACGCCTGGCGAGCTTTGGACCTCTGGAGGTGGCCCGGTTGGTGAAGAACCCGGCCATCATCCGCAACCGGTTGAAGATCAAGTCCGCCATCAGCAACGCGCAGGCCTTTCTCGACCTCCAGGCAAGCCATGGCAGTTTCAGTGACTACATCTGGGGTTTCGTGGCTGGCCGGCCGGTGCAGAATCGCTGGCGGCGCCAGGCCGACGTGCCGGCCACGACGCCGGCTTCCGACGCGCTGGCGAAAGACCTGAAACGCCGCGGCTTCCGCTTCGTTGGCAGCACCATCATGTATGCTCACATGCAAGCCACCGGCATGGTGAACGATCACCTGGTCACGTGTTACCGCTATGCCGAGTGCGCGGCGCTGGCCTGACTGCGGGCCCACCGCACTTTCCTGGTGGGAGCGGCTTTAGCCGCGATCTTCCTGTCTTTTGGCACACAGCCTGTCTGGAGCTTAGTCGCGGCTAAAGCCGCTCCTACCGTGCTATTGACAACATTGTGGGAGCGGCTTCAGCCGCGATTCTTTTCTTCCGTGCTGGCACCAACCCCGTCGCGGCTAAAGCCGCTCCTGCCAAAAAGGGATCAGGGAGCCGGGTCAGGCACCGGTACCACGACGTCGATGCTGGTGAAGGGCATAGACATGATCAGAGGGCCGTTTTCGTCGCGATGCTCGATGCCGCCCAGGTAGCGACCGGAGCCCAGGTTCTGCCACTGCGCTGTCACCGTCTGGGTCGTGCCCCGCACGGCACTGGCCGGTGCGGTGACCGTCAGGTTATTGCGATCGTCACCGGAACCCAGGCGCCACACGAACAGGTCGAAAATCGCGCCGGCGCCACCGATTACCGGATCGGTGTCGTAGCCGTGCACGTCGACGATAAAATCGCGGGCGCCCGGCAATTCCACTTCCACCAACTCGTCGGAGTCGCCGTTCGTGCTGCGGGCCAGCTCTTTGAAGATGCTGCCGTCGGTAGAGTCGTACACGTACAGGTCCAGGTCATCGTCACCGTCGGTTCCGTCGTTATACAGCGCTATCCGCACGAATGCCGTGTCGGGCGGCGCGGTGAATCTGAACCGCACTACCGAATTGGGCAGAAACGCGTTGTTGGGCTCGAACACGTAGCTGTCGGTGGGATCGTCGCTAATCGTGCAGGGAATGACCTGCCCGTCCACATCGATGCACTCGGTAATGTCCGGGCGTGACAAACCCGTGACCAGCGCCGTGTAGGCCCCGTCGTAGCCGAACTCCACGTCGAAGCTGAGACTGCCGTCGGCACCCTCGCCAGCCACAGCCACGGGCGCTGCAAATTGCATCGGGCGCACCGCAATGGGGCTGCGCACCTGCCGAGTGCCGTCGTCCCAGGTGATAGACCCGAAGCGCCACTCGTTCTCAAGCGCGCCGTTGTTGGTGAACTGGACCTCGTACTCGGCGGTTTCGTCCGCCGTCAGGTTCAGCACGCTGGGCTGCACGCTAATGTCGATGCCCTCGGGGCTTTCCACGCTCGCATTGAATTGCGCCATCGTTTCGCCCACGTTGGTCACACGTCGCGTGATGCTGTGGCGATAGGTGAGCTCCGCCACCGCGATGCTGGGCAGGTTCAGGTCGGACGGATCCGTAGAAAAACCGGCCGCGATCAGCGCATCGCACTCCGGTGTGCCCACCAGGGGCAGCTCGTTGCCACAGTTGAACGCGTCGTAGTCGTCCTTGCCGGCCTCATAAACCAGGCCCGGATCCACCGCCCGGTTCGGCACCACGTGCCCCGCGCCGATGTCGAAGGGGCCGGCCGGCGTTTCACCGTCCGCCAGCTTCACGTCCTGGCGGGCGGTGGTCATCAGGGCCGAGCGCAGCGCCGCGGGACTCCAGTCGGGATACCGCTGCTTGAGTAACGCGGCGAGCCCCGCCACGTGGGGCACCGACATGGAGGTACCGGTCAGGTACTGGTACAGCTGGCCCCGGATGCCGTTGGCTACGTCCGGCGTCTGGCCGGCCAGAATGTCTACGCCCGGTGCGGTGACATCGGGCTTCAGGATGTCGGGCGCGGCGTAGTTCGGTCCGCGCGCTGACTGATCCGCCAGCAGGTCTCCCGCCTCCGCCTGGTTGATGATCAGGTCCGGCAGCAGGCTGACGTCGACGATGATGTCGCGATTGATTTCGTCGAGGATCCGTTGCCCGGCGGCCTGCTTCATCAGCACGGCCGGAATCGTCACCGAACCGCGTGGGCCGCTCATGTCGATCAGCCCGCCCTCGTTGTTGAATACCACCGCGGCGACGGCGCCCGCGTTCTGCACGCTGCGCAGCTTTTCTTCGAACGTGCAGATGCCCCGCTGCAGGAAGGCGATCTTGCCGGAGATGGCGTTGCTGTTCGTGATGTCCTCACAGGCATCGTAAGTGGTGCCTGTCTCTGTGCCGCTGATGCCGGCGACCCCGTCGTTCACCAGTACCAGTTCACCTTCCACGGTGCCGCTGTTACGCAGTGGCCGGGTAAAGGTGCCTTCGCGGATGATGTAGTTGCCTTCCAGGCTGCTGGGGCCGTCCACCCGCAGGCCACGTTCGTACTTGGTGCCGGTGCGCGAAGACACGCCCACGCTGAGCACCCAGGGCGCGGCGCCCGGTGACAGGATCGTGCCCGGGTCCGGGCCGTCGTTACCCGCTGCAACCACCCCCAGCACGCCGGCGTTGGACGCCGCCAGCAGGGCCAGATCGTCCGGGTCGCTGATGCTGAGATCGCTGCTGCCGACGGAGTAGTTAATGATATCCACCCCGTCGGCGACTGCGTCTTCAATGGCCCGCTGCAGGTCGGCAGTGCTGCACGAGGCGCGGGTCTGGCCCGGTTCCAGCCAGCAGGCCTTGTACACGGCGATTCGTGCCCGCGGCGCCATGCCGCTGATGCGTGCGACGGATTGCCCGCCGATTACCGCGCGCACTTCGTTGCCGGCTGCGGTACTCGCAATATGGGTGCCATGGCCGTCGGCATCGCGCGGTGAAATGAACTCGTTGGCGTCGAGCATCTGGCGCTCGAGAAAACCGTCGATGTAGAAGCGCGCACCGATGATCTTGTTGTTGCAGTCGGTCGCCGAGAACTTGTCAACCTTTGCATCGCCGGCTTCGCAGGCCCCGTTCCAGTCTTCCGGTGCTGCGTAGATCAGCCGTTCCTCTTTACGCCGGTACTTGGTGCACAGCCAGATGCCGAGCAGCGTCTCCTCGCCGAAAGCCGTGCGGCAGAGCTTGGGTTTCTTCGGTGGGAAGCTGTCCTTGAAGCTGGGATGCTCCTGCGTGATACCGCTGTCGATCACACCGATCACCACGTTTTTGCCCACCAGGCCCTTGGCAGTCCGTAATCCGACGCTGCCGTCCTGCAGCCCGAGAAATCGCGGGCTGTCGCTGGTGGCCAGGTAGCGCACGCGGTCTTCCCACACGCGCAGCACGCCGCGCCGGGACTGCAGTTTCTGCGCCTGCACGGGCGTCATGCGGGCGGCAAAGCCATTGAAGGCGTAACGGTAGCTGTAGAGTTTTTGCCGATACGCGCCGACTGCGCGCAGCGTCGCGTCGTGCTTGTCCTGCAGGAAACGCCCGTAGCGCCTCACACGCGTGGAGTTGGCATCGAAGGACTGTCCCGCAGCCGGCCGGGTGGCCGACATGCCGGCGGTGCCGCCGCGATAGGTCAGGGCCGGCGCATCCGCCAGCTGCACGATGTAGACGCGCTCGTCCTGGAGCAGTTCGCCGGTCAGCGTGACGTAGTCGCTGCGGGGCGCCTGCTTGATGCGTTCCGCGCCCTGCGCCAGGCCGGCGGCCAGCAGGATCGTCAATGGCAACAGCTTGAGCATGAATCCCCGGTCCGTGGGGCGCTTCAGAAAGCGCTGGAGAGCGTGATTATTGTTATCGAAAGCAGCGGCTTAGGGCCATTTTCTGCCAACGTCCCAAGTACTTTACAGAATCTCGCCCGTGGCGGCTATCTCAGCCGGCTCGAAGGCGCTCCCCGGTGGCAGCCAGCCGGATTTCGCTGGGCCGGGGCCACTGGCCGGCGGCGCTGCCCAGCACAAGGTCGACGGCGCCGCCGAAAGCGCGGCGCACCGCCAGGGCACTGCGCGCGGGCGGGCGGCCACGCCGGTTCGCGCTGGTGGAAACCACCGGCCCGCCAGTCTCGCGGGCCAGGCCGCTAGCCAGCGGGTGGCGGCTTAGCCGCACCGCGACGGTGGTCCGGCCGCCGGTAATCCAGTCCGCCGCCAGCGGGCCGGCTTGCACGATCCAGGTGGTAGGCACCGGGGTGTCGCTGAGCAGTGCGCGCAGTTCCGTTTCATCCGGGTCGATCCAGCCGGGGAGTTGCTCGAGATCGGCCGCCAACAGAATGAAACCGGCGCGGGGTGAGCGTTGCTTGAGTTCGCAGATTCGGCGCACCGCCTGGGCGTTGCCAGGGTCGCAACCCAGGCCGTAAACGGCTTCGGTGGGATAGGCCACGACGCCGCCCGCGCGGATGGCAGCAGCGGCCCGGTGCAAAGCGGCGCGCTGCCACACGGCCGTTGACTCAGGCCGTATCCGGGGTGCTGCCGGATGCTGCGGGCGTCGCCGCCCCGGCTGCTTTGCGGCTGGCAACCTTTTTCTTCTTCTTCGCGCCGCCAGCTTTCTTCTTGGTGGTCTTCTTTTTCTTCTTCTTTTTCTTTGCAGTCTTTTTCTTGGCCGCGGTCTTTTTCACAGCGGCCTTCTTCGCGACCTTTTTCTTGCCTCGACGCCCGCGAATCGGGGCTGCTGCCAGCATTTCCTCGCATTCCTGGAGCGTCAGGGTCTTTGGATCGCGATCTTTCGGGACCCGGGCATTCTTTTCCTTGTTGGTGATGTACGGCCCGTACCGACCGTTCAGCACCTGGATGCCCTGCTCCTCGAAATCGAGAATCAGGCGATTTGCATCGGCAATTTTCTTCTCGGCAACGAGCACCAGCGCGCGTTCCAGCGTGATGGTGTATGGGTCATCTTCCTTGATCGATACAAACTTGTCGCCATAGCGCACGTACGGCCCGAAGCGGCCGATGCTGGCCGAAACCGCCTCGCCTTCCGGCGTTTCGCCGAGCTTGCGCGGCAGTTTGAACAGTTCCAGCGCATCGGCGAGTTCGATCGCAGCCATCTTCTGACCCGGCCGCAGCCCGGCAAACTTTGGTTTCTCTTCGTCTTCGCGAGTGCCGATCTGTACAAAGGGCCCGTAGCGACCCATGCGCACGCTCACCGGTTTGCCGCTCTTCGGATCTGTGCCGAGCTCCCGGGACTGGCCGGCTTCTTCGCGGGTGACAGAGGTTTCTTTTTCCTCCACCAGTTTCTCGAAGGGAGACCAGAAGGCTTCCAGTGCCGGAATCCACTCGCGCTCGCCGCGGGAGATCTCGTCCAGCTCGTCTTCCATGCGGGCGGTAAAGCCGTAGTCCACGTACTGTGTGAAGTGCTTGGTCAGAAAGCCGTTCACGATCCGGGCTACATCGGTGGGGATGAAACGCTTGCCGTCCATCTCCACATATTCGCGATTCTGCAGCGTGGAAATGATGCTCGCATAAGTGGACGGGCGCCCGATGCCGAATTCTTCCAGCGTCTTGACCAGGCTGGCTTCGGTGTAACGGGGCGGTGGCTCGGTGAAATGCTGGTCGGCGTGCAGCACCATCAGGTCGAGGATGTCGCCCTCTTCGACCTTCGGCAGCGCCGACGTGGCCTCGTCATCCTTCACGTCGTCCTGACCTTCCTGGTACACGGCGATGAAGCCCGGTTTGACCAGCGTAGAACCGGTGGCGCGGAAGCGGCCCGCTTCGCCTTCGGCTACGGGCAACAGGTCCAGCGCGACCTGGTCGAAGACCGCGTGCATCATCTGGCAGGCGACGGTGCGTTTCCAGATCAGGCTGTAGAGCTTGAACTGGTCCGGGTTCAGGTGATCCTTCACGCTGTCCGGCGTGCGGCTGATGCTGGTGGGGCGGATGCCTTCATGGGCTTCCTGCGCATTCTTCGCCTTGGTCTTGTAGACACGATGCTCGTCCGGCACGTTCTCCGCGCCGTAGCGTTCGCCGATGAACTCCCGGATCTCGCCAATGGCGTCTTTCGCCAGCGTGACCGAATCCGTACGCATGTAGGTAATCAGGCCCACCGACCCGTCCCCGGTGTCGATGCCTTCGTACAAACGTTGTGCGGTCATCATCGTGCGTCGCGCGCCGAAGCCGAGCTTGCGCGAAGCTTCCTGCTGCAGGGTAGAAGTCGTAAACGGTGCCGCCGGATTGCGCTTGCGCTGCTTGCGCTCAATAGCATGCACCCGCAGCTTGCCCATGGGCACGCCTTCGTGAATTTCGCCTGGCTTGCCGGCGGCAGCGGTAATCAGGTCATCGCGCACGCCGTGGGCCGTGGTCTCGTCGCCAAAGCTGAACTGTTCGACCTTGGTGCCGCGATACTCTGCCAGCCGGGCGGGAAAGGGCGCGCCATCGTGCTGCAGGTCAGCCTCTATGCTCCAGTACTCCCGGGGCTTGAAGGCCTCGATTTCGGCCTCGCGCTCACAGATCATCCGGAGCGCCGGGCTCTGCACCCGACCCGCCGACAAACCCTGGCGCACCTTCTTCCATAGCAGTGGCGACAGGTTAAAGCCCACCAGGTAGTCCAGTGCCCGTCGTGCCTGCTGGGCATCGACCAGTTCAGCGGACAGGCCGCGGGGATTGGCGATGGCTTCCTGTACCGCACCTTTGGTGATCTCGTAAAACACCACGCGATGCACGTCTTTGTCTTTCAGCAGGCCGCGTTCTTTCAACAACTCATACAGGTGCCAGGAAATCGCTTCGCCTTCACGGTCCGGGTCAGTAGCGAGGTACAGCGCACTCGCCTTCTTCAGGGCCTTCTGAATCGCATTGACGTGTTTTTCGTTCTTCTCGATGATTTCGTACTTCATCGCGAAATTGTGCTCGGGATCGACAGCACCTTCTTTGGGCACCAGGTCGCGCACGTGACCGTATGACGCGAGCACGGTGAAGTCCTTACCGAGATACTTCTCGATGGTCTTCGCCTTGGCTGGCGATTCGACAATGACGATATTGCTGGCCATCCTGTTCCTGATGCTAATAAAGCAAAACCGCGGCAGGGCCGCGGTCGGAGCATACTAATAAGTTTCCCGGGGAGCTAATCAGTTGATCATCCCGGTGTTTTCTTCGAACACCAGGTCCTCCATCCGGGCAAAGGCGGTCTCCTGGCCAGGCTGGCTGAACAGCACCATCAGCACCACCCACTTGACCTGGTCGACGTCAATATCACCCGGACCCAGGGCGACCAGCCGGTCAACAACCAGTTCCCGCTGCACGGGCGATAAGATGCCGATCTGCTCCAGGTACAGGATGTAGCCGCGGCAGGCGGCGTCGAGACGGCCCAGTTCGAACTCGTTGAACAGGCGCACCGAGCGCTCGGCAGGCGGCGAGTGAAAGGGCTCATCCTGGCGCGCGCCGAGGCCTTCGAGCCAGTCCAGCGCATGGTCGACTTCCAGCTCACCAAAACCTGCCTGCAGCAATTCCTCACGCAGAACTGCCTGATCAGGTTCGGTTTCCGGTTCAAAGTCCTGTTCGGAGTAGGTTTCGAACAGGTACATGAGCACATCAAGAACGGTTTCGCTCATATCGGCGCCTTTTCTTCCCTCCGCTGAAACCGGCTCCCTGTAAGCGATACAACGCGCCCAGCCAGTTCCAATGTCACGAGCATGGAGCAAAGCTCCGCCGTCGTCAATCCGGTCCAGCGGACGAGATCGTCAACGGAAACCGGTTCCCACCCCATGCGCTGCAGCAGGCGCTTGGCCGCGGGTTCAATGGGTGTCGCCTTATGATCGACGCGCGACGGGATATTTTGTTCAACCGCTTGCGCGCAATGGGCTAGCAGGCTGCCAAGTTCCCTGACGATATCGTCCGGATCTTCCACGAGGGTTGCCCCCTGGCGCAGCAACCGGTGACACCCGCGGGTCAGCGGCTGGCGTATGGAGCCCGGGACCGCAAATACCTCGCGCCCCTGGTTGGCTGCGAGGCGTGCGGTGATCAGCGCGCCGCTGCGCTCGCCGGCCTCCACCACCAGCACGCCGACAGCGAGGCCGCTGATCAAGCGATTGCGCCGGGGAAAGTGCGCGGGGCGTGGGCCGGTGCCAGGCGGGAATTCCGTCAGTATCGCGCCGTTAGCCTTGATACTTGCGGCCAGGTGCCGGTGCGCTGCCGGGTACACGATATCTGGCCCGGTCCCGCACACGGCCACTGTGGGTGCGCCGGTGCTCAGCGCGCCGGCGTGAGCGGCGGCGTCAATGCCGCGGGCCAGCCCGCTGGTAATGCAAAAACCGGCCTGGCCGAGCCGGGCCGCAAAACGCCGGGCGATGTCGGAACCGCCCGGGGTGGCATTGCGGCTGCCCACCACGGCGAGCTGCGGCAGGCTCGCCACCCCCGGGTCGCCGCGCAGAAACAGCACCACGGGCGGATCCGGAATCTCGCGCAGCAACGGCGGGTAGCAATCGTCGTCCCAGGTCACGGCGCAATGCCCGGGCTCGGCCAGCCAGCTTTCCGTGCGGCGCATGATGGCGGTATCCGGATTGCGCAGCGCATGCACGGTGGCCGGTGGGAGCCCGGCGTCCCTGAGCGCGGTGGAGTGTGCGCGCAGGATTCCCTGCGGGCCGCCAAAGGCGGCCAGCAAGGGCGTCAGCGATTGGTTGCAGCGTCCCTGGGCCAGGCCGAGGGTCAGCCAGTGGGTATCCGTGGTGCACCTCCCGCCGCGGTGGGCGGGAGGCCCGGACGGCGATCAGATGGGGTTCACGACCCCGTCGAGAATCTTGATGGCCTCGTCGGCCTCCATGACCAGCGCGTAACTGATGCGCTCGTAGGTCTTGAACACCATTACAGTGCCGGCCTGTTCGTCCGGCAACTGCACTTTCTCGCCAAACAGCCCTTTTGACTGGTTGCGCCGGGATGTGAACTCGCGGTATTCGCGATTGCCCCCGCGGTCTTCGACTTCGGCGCCGCGGCGCATCACTGTGAGCACGTGGCCCGGTTCCAGGCCATCTCGGTCGCCGCGATTCAGCACCACCACCTGGTATTGGCCAATGCGCGACATGCCATCGACCACGTGAATGATGCTGCCCTGAATGTCCTGTTTCGGTGCACGAGGGTAAAAGTTCAACGGCACGTTGAACTCGAGCGTCAGCAGCCGATCACCTTCCAGAGCTTCACGGTTGGTGCGGGTCAGGCGCAGGGTGGCGGGATCTCCCGTGCGGCGCAGCGTGCCTTCGCCCACAAAGATGCCTTCATAGCCGACCACGGTTTCGTCGTCCGGGTCCACCAGTTGTTCGCCGATGTGCACCACGCTGTAGCCGCCTTCCCCTGCCACATTGCCGCGCACATACACATCGTTGCCGGCAGCACCGGTGAGGTGTCCGTCACGAATGGCCAGGATATATGGCAGCTGGTTTACCTCGTCCTCGGTCAGCACCGCACCTTTGCTCAGGAACGCGCCGATCACCTCGAAGGGAATCGTGTCGATGGCCTCCGGTAGATCTTCTTCGCGGATGCGCGGCGACAGCTTGCCGGAGCCGCTGCTCTGGGCGCCCCGCTCCAGCCGGATCTGCGGCTGGCCGTCGACGTAGACAAGCGTCAGCACGTCACCGGGATATATAAGGTGCGGATTGCGGACCTGCGGATTCACGTACCAGATCTCGGGCCAGAACCACGGGTCGCGCAGGAACATGCCGGAGATATCCCACAGCGTGTCGCCTCGCTTGACGACATAGCGTTCCGGGTGACGCGGGTTCAGCGCCGGGCCCGACTGGGCCGCCACTGACGCGCCCACACCGCTGCCCGCGGCTGTGCCCGCTGCGGCAGCGACCACCAGGACGGTACTTATGACAAGAAGCGCGGAGTGCAGAACCCGGCGCATGGGCAGGAACCTGATCATGGCGTCCATCCCTAAATTCAATGCCGCATCGGGCCGGGACCAGCCACTGCTATAATCCCAGACGCACCCCAACGCGTGCGCGACAACCACCCGCCCGACTCCGGCGTCCCCTGAAACCAGCCACTCGCCAGACGGTCTAGGGCTTGATATAGCATAAAATCAATGCAATCTGACAGCTTTCTCTTCGAAACTGTGAAGGACGCAACATGGCTCGCCTGACCATTCTTGAGTTTCCGGACCCTCGGCTGCGCACCAAAGCGGCGCCGGTAAAGGCGGTGGACGACGAAATCCGCCAGCTCGCGGCCGATATGCTCGAGACCATGTATGCGGCGCCAGGCGTGGGTCTGGCAGCCACCCAGGTGGATGTCCACCAGCGATTACTGGTCATGGACGTGTCCGAAGAGGGCAACCAGCCCCTGGTCCTGATCAACCCGGAAATCATCACGCAGGCAGGTGACTGTGAAAGTGAAGAGGGCTGCCTGTCGGTACCCGGTTTCACCGAGACCGTGCCGCGGGCGGAAACTATCCGCGTCCGGGCGCTGGGGCTTGACGGCGAGCCCTTCGACATGGACGCGGAAGGCCTGCTCGCCATCTGCATCCAGCACGAGATGGATCACCTGGAAGGCAAGCTGTTCGTGGACTACCTGTCTCAGCTGAAGCGCCAGCGGCTGCGCAAACGGCTGGAAAAGTCCCGGCGCCGCGACGACAGCAAGGACCGGGACACCTCGGCGGTCCCGGCAATCTGACCTGATTCGGCCAAACTCCCGGGAGGCCTGATGAGCGGCTCCAGCCGGCCAATCCTGTTTGCCGGCACCCCCGATTTCGCGGTGCCCAGCCTGCGTGCGCTGCTGGCCAGCGGGCATGAACTCGCCGCGGTGCTGACCCAGCCCGACCGGCCGGCCGGCCGGGGCCGCAGTCCCAGGCCGAGCCCGGTAAAAGAGGTGGCCACCGAACACGGTATCCCCGTCTTGCAACCGGTCTCGTTAAAGGCTGTCGAGGTGCAGGCCGAACTGCGCAAGTTCGCGCCGGAGCTGCTGGTGGTCGTGGCCTATGGTCTGTTGTTGCCGCCGGCCATCCTCGAATTGCCCCGCCGCGGTTGTATCAATGTGCACGCATCGCTGTTGCCGCGCTGGCGGGGCGCGGCGCCGATTCAGGCAGCGTTGCTGGCAGGCGATACGCAAACGGGTGTATGCCTGATGCAGCTGGAGCCGGGCCTGGATACCGGGCCTGTGCTGGCGCACGCGGCTGTCGCCATCGGTGCGCGTGAGACTTCCAGCGAACTTCACAACCGCCTGGCCGGCCTGGGCGCGCAACTCCTGGCAGAACACCTCGATGCCGTTCTTGCCGGTGCCCTCGCGGCCGAAGCGCAACCGCGGAAGGGGGTGACCTATGCGCCCCGCATTAAGAAATCTGACGCCCGGCTCGATTGGGCACGCAGCGTTGTGGCACTCGACCGGCAGGTGCGGGCCTATTTTGGCTGGCCGGTGGCCGACACCCTGCTCGACGGGCAACAGCTGCGGGTCTGGCGTGCGGAGCCGTCGAAGGCGCCTTCCCATGCGTCGCCAGGGACGATAATCAAAATTGATGACGACGGCGTTCTGGTCCAGACCGGCGACGGCGTGTTACGCCTGCTCGAAGTCCAGGCGGCAGGCCGGGCACGCACTTCAGCCCTGGCATTTGCCCGCGGCCGCGAGCTGATCGGCAAGCAGCTGGGCGCATGAACGCACGGGCCGATGGCATCGGCGCGCGGGCGGCTGCGGCCAGTGCGGTGCATCGCGTGCTGCATGACGGCTCCACCCTCGACCGCGCGCTGGCTGCCGTTGAAGACCAGGTGCCCGTTGGCCGGGAGCGTGCTCAGCTCCGCGCCCTGGCCTTCGGTGCGCTGCGCTGGCACCTGCGGCACCGCGCTATCCTGGCGCTGTTGCTGGATCGCCCGCTGCGCGCGCGTGACCGGGTGCTCGAGTCTCTGTTGTCCGTGGGCCTTTACGAACTGGAATACGGGCGCTCACCCGAATACGCCACAGTGTCGACCAGCGTGGCCGCCGCCAGGCGCCTGGGCCGACCCCGCGCCGCCGGCCTGGTCAACGCGGCCCTGCGCCGTTACCAGCGCGAACGCGAAGCCCTGTTGGATAGCGTGATGCAGCAAGACGAAGCACGTCATGCGCATCCGCACTGGTTGCTCAGAGAATTGCGTCGTGCCTGGCCCTCGCATTGGGAGGCCGTATGCGCCATCAACCAGCTGGCGCCGCCCATGTGGCTGCGCGTCAACTGTGCGCAGACGACCCAGGCGGATTACCAGGAGCAACTGGCCGCAGCGGGGCTGGAAGCTGACGCAGTGCCGGCATTTCCGGACGCACTGCGACTGCATGCGCCGGTGGCGGTTGACCAGCTGCCAGGCTTTGCCGCGGGCCGGGTGTCGGTGCAGGACGCAGCCTCGCAACTGGCGGCGCACCTGCTCGCCCCGGAACCGGGCATGCGGGTGCTGGACGCCTGCGCAGCGCCCGGCGGCAAGGCCCTGCACCTGCTCGAACGCACCGGTGGGCAGCTGGAGCTGCAGGCCCTCGACGCTGACGCGGAGAGGCTGCAACGCCTTCGGCAAAACCTGGCACGCGCCGGCCTGACTGCGCAGATCACGACCGGTGACGCCATGAGTCCCGACGACTGGTGGGACGGCCAGGCCTTCGACTGCATGCTCATCGACGCGCCTTGTTCAGCGAGCGGGGTCATCCGCCGTCACCCGGACATCCGGTTCTTGCGCCGGGCCACCGACATCCCGGCCCTGGCCGGGCGCCAGCAGGAAATGCTGGCGCGGCTGTGGCCGCTGCTGCGTCCGGGGGGCCGCCTTTTGTATGCCACCTGCTCGGTGTTGCCCGCAGAAAACCGGGGGGTCGCCCGCTGGTTCCTCGACCGGACGCCCGCAGCGGCCGAGCTGCGGCCGCTGGATGACCGGCTGGCGGGGCTCACCGCCGGGAGCGGGCCCGGCTATCAGCTGCTGCCGGATGTGGCCGATACCGATGGGTTCTATTATCTTCTGTTGCAGAAAAGCATCGACTGAACGTGGTTACCCCGATACGCTGACAGGCCCGGTTGTCAGGTCCGCCCGAGGACCGAACCCCGACAGGGCGCCAGCCACCCAAAGAATGCACGCGACTCACAATGGCTGCTTCCACCAAACCGCCCGCCGGATCGCCCCGGCATGGGCGCTTCTGGTGCTGCTTGGCGCTTCTGTCGCCTGGGCTGCCGACGGGAGTTTCCAGGTGCGGAGCGCTGCGGCGCGGCTCACCGACAACGTGTATTTCGTCGACGCGCGCATCGACTACGAACTCAGCGACAAGGCGCTGGAAGCCCTCGACAACGGTGTCGTGCTCACTATCCAGATGCAGATCGAGGTCATTCGCAAACGCGCGTTTCTGCCCGATGCGCTGATCGCGGAGCTGCAGCAGGACTCCACGCTCAGTTATGAACCGCTGACCCAGCGCTACGTGGTACGCAATATCAACAGCGGCCTGCAGGCCTCCTACGCCACCCTGTTCTCGGCGCTGTCGAGCCTCGGACGCGTGAACGGTCTGCCGGTGATCGATGCTGCGTTACTGGACGCCGAAGCCACGCACCGCATGCGGATGCGCGTGGTGCTCGATCAGGACACGCTGCCGGGCCCGCTGCGCCTGATTGCCTTCTGGAGCAGTGGCTTCCGACTTGCAAGTGATTGGTACGGATGGACTATAAGGGACTAAAAAAACTGGCTGGGCGCAGCCTGGTAGTGGCAGCGGTGCTGCTCGGCGCGAGCGCGCTGGTGCTGCTTGGGCTGACGTCCCAGGATTCGGAACAGTTCGGCCGCACGCACGATTTGTTGCTGCTGATCAACGGTATCGGCGCCGTCGTGTTGCTGCTGCTGATCTCCAGCAACCTGTACCGGCTTGTACGCGACTTCCGCGCCGGGAAGGCCGGCGCGCGGCTGAAGACCCGAATGCTGCTTGCGTTTGTCACCCTGGCGGTCGCGCCACTGGTAATTGTCTGGTACTTCGCCGTGCAATTCCTCAATCAGGGTATCGACAGCTGGTTCGACGTGCGTGTGGAGCAGGGCCTCGGCGATGCGCTGGAGCTCAGCCGGTCTGCCCTGGACGTGCGTATGCGCGAAGACCTGGAAAAGACCCGGCTTGCGGCCGTGCAGATCGATGGTATCCGGCCGATGCAGTTGGTCAGCGTGCTGGGCGATTTGCGTCGCGAAGCCGGGGCCATGGAAATCACAGTATTTGGCGACGGTTCGCGGATCATCGCCACCAGCACGAGCGACCCCGCTGCCCTGTTCCCGTCACCGCCGCCCGACGACATGAGCATCGGGCTGCGCCGGTCCGGTCGCTACGTGAGCCTCGAGCCCGCGCTGGCCGGCCGTTACCAGGTGCGTGCTGCGGTGTCGCTGCGCCCGCGGGCGCCGGGCGCCGAAACACTGGTGGTGCAGGGCTTGTACCCTGTGGGTGGGCGTATCGGCATCCTGGCCGATTCCGTCGAACAGAGTTATCGCCGCTACCGTGAACTAGCGTTCCTGCGCGAACCCTTGCAGTCGAGCTTTACCATCACGCTGACGCTGGTCGTGTTGTGCTGTTTTCTGGCGGCCCTGTATGGCGGCGTGTTTTTTACCAGGCGCCTGGTTGCGCCGTTGCAATCGCTGGTGGCCGGGACCCAGGCCGTGGCCCGCGGCGATCTCGATACGCGCCTGCCCATTGCCACCCACGACGAGGTGGGGTTCCTGATCGATTCCTTCAACGAGATGATTCTCCGGTTGAAGAACGCGCGGGAAGCGGCTCGCTGGAGCCAGCAGCAGGTTGAAGAAGAGCGCGCGCAGCTGGCAGCTATCCTCGCGCGTTTGACCACGGGGGTGATTGCGCTCGAGTCAGACCGCTCTATTCGCATTGCGAATGAAGCGGCCGGGTTGATCCTGGACGCAGACCTGGCGCGCAGCGAAGGGCACCCGCTGGAAGAGCTGGCCGAGCAGCGGCCGCTGGTTGCCCAATTCGTCGCCGCCCTGCGGGTCCGAGGCGAGAAGAAAGGCCACGAGTGGCGGGACGAACTGGAACTGCGGACAGATACCGGCCGGCGCACGCTGGTCTGTGCGAGTACTGCGCTGCCGGTGGATGAGACGGGGGCGGCCGGTGAGGTCATCGTGTTCGATGACGTGACGAACCTGGTGCGGGCGCAGCGTGACGCCGCATGGGGTGAAGTCGCGCGCCGGCTGGCTCACGAGATCAAGAACCCCCTCACGCCGATTCAGCTGTCTGCCGAACGTATACGCCGGCGTTTCCTGAAGAAATTGGACGCGGTTGATGCCGAGGTCCTGGATCGCGCGACGCATACCATCGTGCAGCAGGTAGAAGCCATGCGCGACATGGTGAACGCGTTCAGCGAATATGCCCGCGCGCCCGCGCTATCCCTCGCCGTCGTGGACCTCAACCAGCTCGTGCGGGAAGTGTCTTACCTGTACCCGGCGCGCGACGGTCATCCTGCCATTGAGCTCGAACTGGACCAGGGGGCCGGCGAAGTGGCCGCAGACGTGGTCCGGATGCGCCAGGTGCTGCACAACCTGATCAGGAACGCGCTGGATGCCCTCGACAGCCGTGAGGGTGGCCGCGTGACCGTTTCCACCAGCATCTCGGCAGCCGGTGACGTAGAGCTGGTGGTCAGCGACAACGGGCCGGGCCTGGATCCAGATACCCTGGACAAGATATTCGAACCTTACGTCACAACGAAGTCCAAGGGCACCGGCCTGGGCCTGGCTATCGTGAAAAAGCTGGTCGAAGAACACCGCGGTAGCGTTGTGGCCGAGAACACCGAGGGTGGCGGCGCAGCCGTGCACGTGCGGCTGCCGCGCCACCAGATAGATGGAACAGAAACCGACAATAACAGCCGCACAAAAGATGAGCGGTGGAGGGAGCACGCATGACAGCACCACAGATCCTGGTGGTAGACGACGAGGCCGACATACGGATCCTGATCGATGAGATTCTGTCCGAAGAGGGCTACCAGGTCGCTACTGCGGCCGACGGTGCAGAGGCACGGGAAAAATTTCGCACTGATCAGCCCCAGCTCGTGCTGCTGGACGTCTGGATGCCTGACGTCGACGGCATTACCTTGCTGAAGGAATGGTCGCGCGATGGCGGGCCGGCTTGCCCGGTGGTGGTGATGTCGGGCCACGGCACGGTGGAGACAGCGGTCGAAGCCACGCGCCTGGGCGCCGTGGATTTTGTCGAGAAACCCCTGTCGCTGCAGAAACTCCTGCGCACTGTCGAGCAGGCGCTGCAACGCGGGGTTCCCGTGCCGCAGGTACGTGGCGGCTTGTTACCGTCGGGTGAGGAGCCGCTTGGCAAGAGCTCGCTGATCCGCGAGCTTCGCGAGCGGGCCCGTGAGTTGGCTTCGCACCCGGCGCCGCTGCTGATTGCTGGCGAAACCGGCAGCGGTCGCGAAATTATTGCCCGGCTCGTGCATGCGGTCGGCGACCGCGGGGCCGAAGAGTTTGTTCGGGTCTCGGCAGCAGGGATTCCGGCGGAGAACGCAGCGCAAGTTCTGCTCGGGGCAGAATCTGCGACCGGCCCCGAGCCAGGTCTGTTCGAACAGGCCGGTAGCGGCGTGCTGTTCATTGCCGATCTGCAGTCTCTTTGTCCGGAGGCGCAGCGTCTCCTGCTCGGAGTATTGCAGCAGGGCAGCTATGCACGGCTCGGCCACGCGCGGCAGGCACCCGTTCGATGTCGGGTCCTTGCGTCAGTGCGCGCTGACGCGCAACGTAATCCGGAAGCCTTCGGCCTTGACCCCGAACTGCTCGGGGCCCTCGGCGTACTGCAACTCGACGTACCGCCACTGCGGGACCATCCGGAGGACATCTCCGACCTGCTGCGGCGCTATGCGGATCTGTATGTCGACGCCGACAGCTTGCCGTACCGGCACTTCGGCGTAGCGGCGCAGAATCGTCTGCGCAACTATCCGTGGCCAGGCAACGTCGGTGAACTGAAGCGATTGGTGCGCCGGCTGCTGATGTCTGCGGGCGACGAAGAGATTGCGCTGGAGGAGCTGGAAGCGGCGCTGGAAAGCCCGTCCGGCGAGGCGGGAGAGCCGCTGGTCAAGCAGGACCTGTTATCGCTGCCGTTGCGCGAGGCCCGGGAGCAGTTCGAACGCGCCTATCTTACGCAGCAATTGAAACTGTGTGGCGGTAAGGTCGGCCAGCTGGCGAAACGCGTGGGCATGGAGCGCACGCACCTGTATCGCAAGTTGCGTTCGCTCGGCGTGGATTTTCGGCAGTTGGGCGACGACTAGCTCGTAACGACCGCAGACGAAATCAAACGCTGGGACGAGTGACGAATTACCACGGCAACTGGTAGCCCTCCGCATGCCAGAAGCTGCCCGTGGTCTCCATGGTCAGTTCATCCATTCGCTCGATCAATCCACGGACGGAATCCGCAGCTTCAATGCCCCTGCCGCCGGTCATACTCGTGGCGACCATCCCCGGGTGCAGGATCATGACCGGGATGTCGCGCGGTCGCAGGTCCAGTGCGAGGTTCACCGCAGCCATGTTGACCGCCGCCTTCGACATGCGGTAACCGTAAATGCCCCCCGACGAATTGTCCTCCATGGAGCCGACCCGGCTCGAAAGGATGATCACTTTAGACCCCCGCTCGAGGTTGTCCAGCAGCGCTGCGGTGATTCGTAATGGCCCCAGGGCATTCACTTCATACTGCAGTCGCATTCGGTCGAAATCGAGATCATCCAGGGATTCGCTGGTCAGGATGCCCGCGTTGTTCACCAGGACATCGATCTTGGTGCCGTTAAGTGTCCTGGCCAGTTGCGCTGCGGATTCAGCGCTGGCGACGTCCACGTCTTCCACCACCTGAACGGGCAGACTGCGCAGTTCTTGACTCGCGGTTCGGCAGGCAGCTATGACCCGGTCGCCGCGGGCAGCCAGCTGCCGGCAGAGTTCCAGCCCGATGCCGCGACTGGCGCCGGTGACGAGAATGGTCTTCATCTCAGATCTCTCTTTAAAGGCGGTGAATCTTGGCAGGCCAGCCCATGCTGGCCCTGCCGGCAAGATAGCACCGCGGCGTCCTGCACGGGGCTGGCCGGTGATTTAGTTTCCGCTGCAAGCAAAGGATTGTCTTCGCACCAGCGTCCATAGAGATGAACACTTTATTGCGGAGAAAACCTGATGAAACACTTTACGAACCTGTCGGTAGTCGCGGTGGCCACCACTTTTGCTGCCCTTGCTGCCCCCACCAGCTGGGCCGGTGATGAAGACGAGATACCCTTCGATGTCGGCAAGCTGTTCTTCCAGCTCAATGACACGGACGGCGACCTCGGCTTTCACATGAAGCTCGACGGTGAGCCGTGGAAGCGGACCAAGGTGGAGGATCCGCGCGGCCGGACAATCCTCTACCTCCTGCCCCGCGGGCGGCTGCGCAAGCAGGGGCTGACGGAGCTGGCCTTCGAGAGCGCGGAACCCGGCTTTGACGAACTGTCGCCAGCAGAATTCTTTGCGCGCTTTCCGGCAGGCGAGTACGAGATCGAGGGCAGGACGCTGACAAACGAAGAGCGCGAAAATGAAATCATGATTACCCACGTGCTGCCGGCACCGCCGCAGGGCTTCAAGGTCAACAGCATGCCAGTGGAAGCGACATCTGACTGCGAGGAGCTGCCAGTCGTGCCCGAGGTCACGGACGGACCGGTCGTGCTGCGCTGGGAAGAGGTGATGACTTCACACCTGACAATCGGCAAGCGCGGCCCGATCGAGGTTACCCGCTACGAAGTGGCCGTCGAGGCCGAGGACACTGAGTACAAGCTCGAAGTGAACCTGCCTCCTGAAACGACCAGCTTCACGGTGCCAGCGGGATTCATCGGCCTGGGTGATTTATTCAAGTTCCAGGTGCTCGTCACGGACGCAGGCGGCAACGAAACCAGCAGCGAAAGCTGCTTCGAGAAAGCCGGCGACTGATGACCGGCTATGCCCCACTGGGCACGCGCGGGGCCTGCCTCCTGGCGGGCCTCGCGTTTGCCGTGCCGGTTGCCGCCGCTGAACAGCCGGACGCCGTCTCGGTTGAATGCACCGGCCAGTCCATCAGCGTGCAGGCGAACGAGGCGCGCATCAAGGACATCCTCGCTCAGCTTGCCCGTGCCTGCGGCGTGAACATCGTGCTGCAGGAGCCAATCGGCGACGAGCGACTGTCGATGGACGCCCGGCAATTGGCTCCTCAGCGAGTCCTGAAGACTCTACTCCGTCGCTACAGCTTTCTGCTTCGCTATACGCAACCTGCCCCCGAGAAGGGCAACTGGCTGTGGGTGTATGCGAACTCGGCTGACCCTCCAGGACCGGGAGAAATCATCCGGCCTGTTGCCGCGATGCCCGCGCTGGAGGCGATCTACTTGCTCGGTGAGAACATCGATGGCCCGATCGCAGCGACGCTCGTGGACGCACTGGCCAATCCGGACCGCGACGTGCGCGAAGCGGCTGCAGAGACACTGGGTGACTTCGGTACCGACGCGGCGGCCCTCGCCCTGGCGGTGGTATTGAATGACCCCGATCCGGAGATTCGCCAGACGACGGTCGATGCCCTGGGCCGGATTGGCGGGGCTGCCTCGACGCAGCTCCTGCGACAGTTTCTGGCCGACAGCGACCCGGTGGTCCGGGAAGCGGCCGCAGATAACCTGGCTGAGCTGCACGGCGACCTGTAGCCGGTACAGCTGCACGCGCACCGGCACCCGCAGGGCCTGATTGTCGGCAAGCCCTGATGCGGCGGGCTGCGCCGAGGGTCGATTATCATTGGCGTGTCCTCATCGTGAGGGGCGGCGATGCCCGGTAAGATGGAAAACTTCGGCTTCTTCCTGGGCCGGGCCGAACTCAGCGTCCAACATCATTTTGATTATCGGCAGGATGGTGCCTAGCCAGTTCTCCCAGCGCGTCAAGCACCATTTGGTGCTGGCCCTGGGCTGCCTGGGGATTTTCGCGGCCATGGTCTGGCTGCGGCCCGGCGAAAGTCGCCTCGATCAACTGAGTATCGCTACCGCTTACACCTGTTTGCTGTACATGGGCGCCGCACTGGCCGTTGGCCCCCTGATCGTTCGGCGCGCGGGTACCGCGCCGCTGAACATCTACCTGCGCCGTGACATCGGCATCTGGAGTGCGCTGGCCGGGCTGGTGCACTTCTTCGTCGGTGTCGACCAATCCATGAGCCCGGCCTATCTCGGCCGTTACGTCGACACCACCGAGGGCCTGGTGTCGCCGGAGCTGGGCCGTCAGCTGTTTACCTGGGGCAGCATCGCCGGCCTGGTGGTGGCCCTGCTCGTGCTGCTGCTGCTGGGCCTGTCGAACGATCGTGTGCTGCGGCGTCTCGGTGCGAAACGGTGGAAACGGCTGCAACGCTCCGCCTACTGGGCCTTCGCCTTCACCATCGCCCACGGGCTGGCATTCCAGATTCTCGAATACCGGCACGGCACGCTGATCGGAGTCTTGCTCGCCGTTGCCGCGGTGGTGGTCTACCTGCAGCTGTCCGCCAGGGCAAGATCAACCGGCAGCTAGCTACCCGCCGCGTGAGGCGCTGTATGCGGGGCAGGACAGCGAACCGCCGGGCCCGCGGCATTTACATTATGTAAAACATTCCGGCTGTGCCTGTGCCCGGCATCCGGGCTGCGGGTCATGCATTGGACCCGGCTCTGGCGGCCGGTTCTGCGGCCCGCTCTCTGCCTGGCCTGAAATCCTGCCCGGGACGAAGGAAATTACCGCTGCAAACGTCTAACGAAGAGAGCCTGCTGGTTGTGCTTCGTGAGCCGGCATGCATCCCAACCACAATAAATAGCTAATTCAGGGGTAAACCAATGAATAAGACTGTTCGCACCCTGCAGTATTCGCTGCCGGTACTTCTGCTGACAATAGGTCACCTTGCAACCGCGGCGCCGCTACTGCCCTACTGGGCCGTGCAGACCTTCGAGCCCGGCACACCCATCGACAACCCGTTCTTCCCGATGACGGATTTTGCCAACACCTACGTCTATCAGGGCGAGGGCGCAGACGACGAGGGTGAACCCTTCATCGAGCAGTCACAGCTGACGAATCTCGGCCCCGGGCCGGTGATCCTCGGCGTGCAGACGCAGACCCAGCGGGACGAGGAGTTCGAGGATGGTCTCCTCATAGAGCGGACCTTCGACTACTACGCCCAGGACACTGCCGGCAACGTCTGGTACTTCGGCGAGAATGTGACCATTTTCGAGTACGACGATGACGACAACCTGATCGGTACCACCAACGACGGTGAGTGGATCGCCGGTGAGGGCGACAACCTGCCGGGCATCATCATGCTCGCGGCGCCCCAGCCCGTCGGCTTCAATTACTACCAGGAATATGCGCCGGGCATCGCGCTGGACAACGGCACGACGTTCTCTGTAGACAACGAGGTGGCCATTGATCTGGGCACCTATGCCGGCGTTCTGCAAATCCTGGAAGGAAATGAGATAGATCCGGACGCGCGGGAGTTCAAGTACTACGCGCCCGGCACCGGCCTCATCCTGGTCGAGGAAGATCTGAACGAAATGTTCGAAGACCCCGAGACCGTGTTCGAACTGGTGGCCATCCGCCCGATCCCGGTTCCTGCGTCGGCCTGGCTGTTCGGCTCGGCCCTCGGACTGCTGGGCTGGATTCGGCGCCGCACCGCGGCCTGAATTCCTGTTTGCACAGCAAGGAAACCCGGCCGAGAGGCCGGGTTTCTTATTGTCCGCGCCAGGTACCCGCGTCCGTCAGCCGCGTTGATTCGGCCAGACGGTCGCTAAAACTGCCAGGTCACGCCGAGGGACGGCACGATCGGCACGCCCTTCTTGTTCTCCAGGTCCAGGTAAGGATCGCCGTTCTCAAATTCTTCGACTTCGTACTCCACGCAGCACTTGTTGCCCCGGTTCAGCATGTTGTTGAGTTGCCCGAACACCGTGAGCCGGCCACCGTCGCCGAGTTCGTACTTGCGGGCCACGCGAGCGTCCAGGCTGATGGACGAGCTCAGCCGCTCGCCGTTGCGCGGCCCGGTGGCCGCCAGGGGTATCGGGTCGTCCGCCACCAGGAAAGCCTCGGTGGTCGGCCAGCCCCGCCGGTAAGTGCCGGATAGGCTCAGCTCCCAGCGGGCCGTGCGCCAGCCAATGCCGCCTTGCCAGGTGAAGCTCTGGTCCCAGTTGCGGGGCCGCCTGGTTAGCTTGAAATCGTCCTCGATCACCGACCACGTGTAACTTGCCCACCAAGTCAACGGGTCCGTGCTGAAGCGACTCAGGGATATTTCTATGCCTTCCGCAGTGGCCTTATACGGCGCGACTTCGATACGGTCCGGTTTCAGTTCGGGCAGCAGTATCAGGCTGTTCAGCAGGTTCTCATAGCGCGGCCGCGGGTCCCGGTACTCTTTGCGGAAGGCTTCCACGCGCAGGTCGATGCTATTGCGAAAGCCGTGCTCGAG